>Ga0208879_1000546_pt1 | contig 38801 bp, 41 predicted proteins | sample Knorr_S15_td_Bot_FD_185605 | JGI IMG/M metagenome (GOLD analysis project Ga0208879, IMG submission 185605) | Marine microbial communities from Southern Atlantic Ocean transect - Knorr_S15_td_Bottom_ad_5009_LV_A (SPAdes) (version 2) | ecosystem: Environmental > Aquatic > Marine > Oceanic | place... | reverse complement strand
GGGCTGGGTGATTTTTCTGGTGTTAGACGCCAGCAACCCATGCGGCAGAATGGTTGCTCACTTACTCGTCTATTTTTAGCGGGAATTCTTAGCCAACTGTACGAACTATATGCCGTGCTTAGGCGCAGTACCGCAAGAGCAAATAAAAGAGCAGGGGACGCATGCCATTTATACTAAACAAGTGGGCTATATTCAGCTTATAGACATTGCCAAACTGCAACACTGGGCTAATAAAAACGACGGTTTTATCAATGTTGCCATGTTACCCGGTGAGTTTGTCTCACCAGAGCGTGCCTTAGCATATTCGAATAAAAAGGTAGTATCAGATGAAATTGTTGACGCATTTACTATAGGTGAAGCCAGGTCCTTTGAGGCTGATCCTCGCTTTGGCTTTATCGTGCTAGCCGAAATTGCATCTCGTGCATTATCGCCATCGGTTAATGACCATGGTACTGCAATAAATACCATTAGCAGCATTACACGCCTTATGTTGTTGTGGCACAAGCCCAATTCCGCAACTGAAACCGAAAACTCACAAAGCGATAGCGCTCAGCATGAGGAGTTTAAATATGACCGCATTTCATTGCCTGCGTTAAATGTGAATGATCTATTTGACGATGCGTACACCAGCATCGCTCGTGATGGTGCTGCTAATATTGAAGTTGCTATCCGAATACAAAAGTCACTGAAAACAATTAAAGCGTGCTTCAAAGATGGAGGTACAAGCATAGAAAGAGATTTTGTTGAGGCGGCGTCTAAGTTAGCGAAGCAAAGTTACGAACGTGCAAAGTTGGCATTAGACTACGAAGACGATATTAAGCGAATTGAGCGCGTTTATAATGATGATTAAACGTGTAAGTTATTACTGCCAAAGTCATTGCTAAAAATGTTTAAAGTAAACAACTAGCCAGTCTACATAATCTCTGCATACCACAAACCACGTAATATACGTAAATGACAGATTGAATTTCTTTTTGTAGTTAATAAGATTAATTACAAAATGAAAAACACAGAACATTTTTAATAGCTAAAAATCCACATTAAACAAATTAAAGCCTAAGCCTAATTTAAAATACAAAGACTGCGTCTTTCTGTTTGTAAGTTACACCTTTAATTAATCAAAAAACTAACGTGACGCTACGTGAATAAAAATAAATATTGCGAGGTGTAGTGCTCCAGATTTTACGTAGCGCACGATTCAATTTATTACGTCTAAATCAAATCATCTGAGCGGTTTTAAATTAAAAGCACCAACGCAAGTGCGATGTTCACGCACAAGCACCAATCTCAAAATCAATCCAACACAGCAGCGCCGCATAAAAGTCTGTAAGTAATCACAGCCGACAAAGCATCCGGATAGAGTGACATCAACGCTCTAATCTTCCATACACATAATTACGTATAATGTATATTATGTTAAATAGAATATCAAAATTGATGGTGAATGAGCCAGATGGAGCTTTGCAAGAAGCTTTACGCTATCCTTCTCGTAATATCTAGGTATTCGTAAGGTTTAATGACAACTAACAAAGATAAATACTAGGACTTAATCATGTTCCTAAAAACATTTATCAGACTTTAGTCTTCTTTACTTTAAATAATGAACGCACAGCTTGTAATATTAATTTCTAGCTCAATCATCCAAAGGCGTTACGCTGATGAATTAAATAAAGGAACCTAATTATTTCTAAGATAAAACGACAAGCTGTAAGGTTTAGGCTTTTCTAATATTTTGCGTTAAATGTAATAATTACGGCCCGTAAAACCCATTTATTAATTGCTCTTTATTTTAAATATCATCAATTATGTAGACTTCTTATTAAATTAAAATTTGAGCATGTAGACCGTTCGTTGTTTTAGATTTGGATGGCGTGGATAGCACGTGGAATTTAAAATAATCGACGCGATGTTTATTGGATTCATATATGCGTAGACGTCGTTTATTCGGTAACGTACGTATCGACGTTTTATTATCGTCGTACCGTACTCGCCATTAGATAGGCGCTCTATGAAAAGCATATAAAAAGCAAAGGTAATGACTACTAGGTTATCGCCTATTCCACTTTTGTAACGTTTATTTTTAACTCGTTTGGTTTTGAAAAAATGTGCGACTAACCAGCAAACATGTTGGAAGTAAATCATGTGAAGTACTTCTTAAATAAATAAGCTCTTAGAGTGTTTTTTCATCACTTTTCAGCTTATTTTTTAGGCGTCGCTACGTGAAATCTGAGCGCGCATTCGGGGTATTATCTTGCAGATTTCACGTAGCGCACGATTTAAATTGCACAAAAAATGTACTCTCTCAGCAGGCCACAAGCCTTATCTAGCGATATGGTTTGGAATAATTACGAGATAGGCCAACAATTGACGGCATGGAAACACCTAAACTGTTTATATATACAGTAATATGATAGAGTAGCACTGTACTTGAGATTATAATAGTAAAGCGGTTTGTGTAGTGATGAATGGATTAGTGCGTAACTTCACGCATGATAATTACAGTTATCATGCGTGAATATTGTTATATATCAATAGCTTATCAAGTTCTGTTAAAACTAGCATAATAGTCACAATAATGTCTTCACCAGGTTGCTCAATGCCCTCAAAAACTAATAGCTCATACTTGCTCACAACTCAATTAGTTAACAGCAACAGTGATAGCAGCTCACAGCCACAAGAATCAAGTAGCGCGACGGTTCCAGCTTTTGGTATCGAGTACTCTCGTGGTAAGCAGCACACGTCAGGTTCTGACGACCTAACAACAAGTCAATGTTCATCTTCTGATAAAAACGTTGAAAGCTATTATCAAGATATTTTTACCAAGCTTCCATACAACACACAACGGGCATACATTAGTGACTACAATGAGTTCGCAATTTTTTGTAAGCAAGCTGGATTAAGTGGCTTTAAGAACAACTTCGAACACAATGAGATCTGCATTAAACAATATGTTGAAGCGTTGTGTCGTTCTCCCCTAGCCTATAGAACCATTAAGCGTCGGTTATCTGCCCTTAGTAAATTTTTGGGCGTGGCTAAATTGCCAAACCCCATTATTAGATCTGCGTATCTAAGAGACTTTATCCGTTTATCGCTTATAGAGTAGAGAATAGAAAGTTTCGCTTGTCTCACAAACAAGCGGTTCCGCTTACCATAGATATGCTTGAACAAATAAACAATGCAATTATTCCTGATTCTTTATTAGAACTCCGCGACCTTGCAATCATTAACCTGATGTTTGATGCATTGCTTCGCGCTGATGAATTAGTTCGAGTTTGCATCGAGGATATATCTGCGCGTAATAACACGCTGTTGGTTGTTTCTTCGAAAAGCGACCAGTCTGGTCAAGGTCAATATCGCTATATTTCTTCCAGCACTATATCAATGGTTCAAGAGTATATTAACGAAGCTAATCTTGACCCAAAAACTAAAGCAACCCGCCTTTCTTCAGATTTACGCGGCCTGCACAAAGGCGTTTTGTTTAGACGACTAACAAACCATAAAACTGCACTTTTGCCATTCGATGAGAACATTCCCAGCCATAAGGCAAATGTACTTAACTATTCGAGTGTCTATAGAATTTGGCAACGCATTGCTCAACGCGCAGGTATTAGCGAAAACATTACCCCACATAGCGGTCGTGTTGGTGGTGCAGTTTCTCTAGCCGAAGATGGTGCATCTTTACCCGAGCTTCAACTGGCTGGAGGTTGGCAATCACCGGAAATGCCTGGGCATTATACAAAACAGGCTAACGTAAAGCGTGGTGGAATGGCAAAATTGTCGGCAAAACGGAAAAGATAAAGCTCGTAAATACAGCGATTTAGGGAATTTAAGGTTACGCGTAATCAACCACATCAATAACAATGTCTAACTCACCTACTCTCTTCATTCTTTAACCAATCTGAAACTGTATTACCCTCGTATCAAAAGGTAAATTTGCCTTACGCCTATATTAATGAATAGGTTTTCTAAGTTGGCAAACAATCAGGTAAAAGGAGTGATATATGAGTAGCGGTATTGATACAAAGCATGGAAAATTACTTGCGGAAATGGTGGTTCCCTCGTCGTCATGGAATGTCCAACCCGAGAAGCAAGACCCTTTCAAGTCACAAGAAGCAGCACTAGATTATTTAAACTCAAACAATGAGCCGTTATATCTCCTCGTGCCATTAGCTCAATCTGATGATTACGTGAGAATCTGCGTAACTTCACGAGGCGATGATGTTGTTTTTACGATAAAAGATATCAATAACGGTGGTGAGACTTCATTGCATTATTCGCACATTAAAAACTTAGATAGTACAATTAGAACCTTAGTATCAGAATGTTGTGACCAGAAAATCAAAGCCCTATAAATTAGGGCTTTCTTTCTGCCTATAAATCGCAAAGTGCACTACCAAAGAATGCTAATCCACGTAAAGCCGGCCATTATTAGGCTAATGAACACTGCTGCAGAGCCGATATCTTTAGCTCGCCCTATTAATAAATGGATGTCTGTGCTGACATGATCACAGAGTTTCTCAATAGCCGTGTTGAGTAGCTCAGTGATAAGCACTATCAGTAAAGATATCACCAGCAATATACGTTCTACATGCGTAACGTCGATGAAAAACGCTACAGGTGTCATTATCAATATTGCGAAAATTTCTTGTCTGACCGCAGCTTCACTTAAAAAGGCTGCTCGAAGCCCCTTAAGTGAATAGTAAGTGGCATAGAGTACGCGTAATATACCTGTCCGTTTCGTTATCATGATAAGTAATTTTAAGATTAGTTACAGCCTTTCAAAACGTAACTGACCTTCATTACATCTACATGACGGCGAAGGTATTTATCATGGATATTTAAAGCATTTTCGACGCTAATCGCCGCATTAATTTATACTTTCACAGCTAGCACGTCTGTTTTAACACCATGTAGTACTGCATTGGCCGTTGACCCAAGTAACAAACGAAGACCGCTCTGGCCATGGGTGCCGACAACAATGAGATCTGCATTAATCTTTTCGGCCATATGGTGAATCTCATCAGCAGGAGAACCTATCTCTACATTGATGTGGCTGTAAGGTATATCATGTTTTGCGGCAACGTCTTTTAATTGCCTTAATGCCTGCTCTCTTACTTCCTCTGAAAAATCCCGTTCTAAAAATAGTCCGTAAGGCTCTACATTGGTTTGTGGATAAGCAACATACAGAAGGTGAATTTTGTGACTATTGCCCGCTATTGCAATGGCTTTCTCCACCACTAATTCGTAGTCAGAATAAATATCTATAGGTACTAAAATTGTCTCGTAACCTTGCATTGTGGCTGTCCTCAATTTTTGTTAGGTAGCAGTGCTTTTCTACCATACCGTTAACTAATTCCATTAAATAGTAGTGCTATACAAATAATTATTCTTTGAGCTAGGTCAATGATTAGTCTGCAGCCTCATTCATAATCAGTGTATACACATTAGTTCTAGCGAACGTTACGCATCTTTACCGTAAAAGAAAGAGGGAAATGAGTATGAAAACGGCAATAGTTGTTATAGCAACGCTTCTCCTTTTCGCCTGTGACCAGGGCGCGCAGTCACCTCGCGGCTTTAGCTTGCCCGAAGGCAATATGGAAAAAGGCTATTTGGTATTTAAAAAGTATCAGTGCCAAGACTGTCACAGAATTGCAGGAGAAAAAGAGTCCGACAATGCGCAATACCTAGTCGCGAAGCCTATTCCGTTGGGAGGCAGCAGTGGAAGAATTAAAACTTATGCAGAGTTGGTGACAAGTATTATTAACCCATCACACAAACTTACTCCTCGACAGCCTGCCAGTTTCACCAGCGAAGACGGTGTGTCATTAATGCGAGTTGTAAACGACGAGCTAACCGTTTCCGAACTAATAGATTTAGTGGCGTATCTTCAGCCTAAATATAAAGTAACACCCTACAGGACTAGTGATTACCGCCTCTATCAACTGCGTATTCCAAGCGAGCAATCTAAAGATTAACTCGCAGTTTTAGGCATTAAAAATCGTTAAGCGTGACTCCACAATCGGTATTTGATTAGGAGTCACGGCTTAGTTTTTTTAAGATACCGCTTTCGTTTCTTGCTCTATTTCTGCCAATAAACTACAAGGCATAAAGCTTTCAGAATTTGCTTCTTTTAAGTGTAATTTAAATCTATCGGGAACGTCGTCGGTTAAGAAACTTCCTGTTTTAACTAACGGGAAAATTTCGTCGTAACGCGCAATATTACACTGATCTACTCGCCTAAATATATGGGTACGATTTAGTTCGCTAGTTCTCACATGTCCTGTAGAAGACAAGATATCCATCAGCGCATGAATAGTTTTTTTGTGAAAGCGGTACACGCGCTCGTACTTGTCTTCAACGTTTAAGCCCTTGGCAAGCTTGGGGTCTTGCGTTGCTACACCGGTCGGACATTTATTCGTATTGCATGACAGCGACTGAACACATCCAAGTGCCAACATCATTCCTCTGGCACTGTTACATAGATCGGCGCCTAAACTTAGATTTTTCGCTAACTGAAAAGCGGTAATGATTTTTCCAGAAGCAATGATTTTAATTTTGTCGCGAATACCAAAACCAGTGAGACAATCGTCAACAAACGCCAAGGCTTCACGCAGAGGAAATCCTATAGAGTTTGTGTACTCAAGGGGTGCGGCGCCGGTACCTCCTTCGCCCCCGTCTACCGTTATAAAATCTGGCGTTACGTCCTTCTCTACCATGGCTTTGCACATGGCAATAAACTCACTTTTTCTACCCAGCGCCAGCTTAATACCCACTGGTTTATATCCACTTAACTTGCGTAACTGACTAATAAAATCAACCATTTCTAAAGGCGTTGCAAACGCTTTATGTCTAGGGGGAGAATCAACTTGAGTTCCAGGCTCAACCCCTCTTATTTTAGCTATTTCAGGGGTATTTTTATACGCAGGTAAAATACCACCATGTCCAGGCTTAGCGCCCTGGCTTAGCTTTATTTCTATCATTTTTACATTGTCGAGTTTGGCTTTTTCTTCAAAAAGAACAGGATCGAAACCGCCATCTTTACTTCTACAACCAAAGTATCCCGTACCAATTTGCCAAACGATATCGCCACCATTTTCGAGGTGATATGGGGTTAGACCACCCTCACCTGTGTTATGGTAAAACCCGCCTTTTGCAGCACCTTTATTTAGCGCCAAAATGGCATTTTTTGACAAGCTTCCAAAGCTCATTGCGCTTATGTTAAGTATGCTTGCACGATACGGCTTTTTGCAATGAGGGCCACCTACCGTCACTCGGGGATCTTCATCCATGTCTTCCACTTCGCGAGCAGATAAAGAATGGCCAATCCACTCATACCCATCTTTATACGTATCTAGCTGAGTACCGAAGGGAACAGTTTCTCTACTGTTTTTCGCACGTTGATAAACAATCGAACGAAACATGCGGGAAATAGGTGCTCCGCCAGTATCGGTTTCTATGATGTATTGCTGGATGTAGGGCCTTAGTCCCTCGACAGTCCATCGTACCCTGCCAATTAATGGAAAGTTCTTTAAAATGGCATGTTTTGTTTGGAAGGCATCATATAGACCAAAAATGAGTAGCGTGACTGATAAAAGTAAAAACCACCACACGGGCGCCCACAATACGCCAATCACCACATTGAAAGCGACCAGCAGGGTTAGCACAGTTATAATTGTTAAACGCATTCAAAATCCTTCTTTATTTTTGGTCATATCTAAACAAAATAATATGCCTACAACCCTGTTCAATACACCTGAAATCGGGAACTAGATTTACTTTAGCGGTAAATGACTGATTTAGGGGTTAAATATACTGAGCCGGCTTTTAGCTCAATTGGGTTACGCGTTACCAAAATGTGCAATTACAATGCTTTTTTAGCTGCGAAAACAAGCCATTGCATGCTAGTCTAAAACCTTTCAATTAGCGAGTTGAGAGAGCGATTTGTAGCTATCACTGGTTAATAGATGATGTGACCTATACAAAGGTAACGGATTTTACGTTCAACATTTTCTGAAAGGTAATTCATGGAGTATGCATTTCTTCTTTTCGCATTTGTTTGCGGCTTAACGGTTAAACTTATTGGCATTCCTCCTTTAGTTGGCTACTTGGTAGCTGGCTTTTTATTAAATTTTGCAGGCTACACGCTCACTGAAGATTTAACCCAAATAGCCAACTTGGGCATCACCATTATGCTTTTTACCATCGGTCTGAAACTTAACATCCGCGATTTGAGTCGTCGAGAAGTTTGGGCGGGAAGCGTTTCACATACCTTAGTATGGGTGGGCGTTATTACCTGTTGCGTCTATGCGATTGGTGCGGTTGCTGCAAATTTCGTTGATGGGCTTACATGGAAAAGCGCTGCGCTTATCGCTTTTGCCCTTAGTTTCAGTAGCACAGTGTGCGTGGTTAAAGTATTAGAAGAAAGTGGCGAAAGTAAAACCCGCCACGGCCGCCTTGCCATTGGCATTTTGGTCATGCAAGACGTTTTTGCTGTTATCTTCCTTGTTGCAGCAACTGGAAAGCTCCCCTCTGTGTGGGCGCTTGCGTTGTTGGCCTTATTCCCAGCAATGCCAATCATAAACAAAATGATTAATAAGTCGGGCCACGGTGAACTGCTTCCGCTTACTGGCTTTATCCTCGCCTTAGGTGGCTATCACTTGTTTGAGCTGGTTAACATTAAAGGCGATCTTGGGGCACTAATCTTTGGAATCATGTTAGCCCAACATGAAAAGGCTTCGGAGCTAGCGAAGTCGCTGCTTAGTTTTAAGGATCTCTTCTTAATCGGCTTCTTCCTTACTATCGGTCTTACCGCCCTTCCCGATCTTAGTATGATTGTCCTAGCTATCGTGTTCTGCTTATTTATACCGTTAAAAGCAGCACTCTTTTTCGGCTTATTTACGTCACTTCGCCTTCGCGGTCGCACGGCTTACTTGAGCAGCTTGGTGCTTTCAAATTACAGTGAATTTGGCCTTATTGTTGGCGCGCTAGCCGTTTCATTAGGTTTATTGGCAAACTCTTGGTTAGTGGTGATTGCTTTAGCCGTATCTATTTCATTCGTTATTACCAGCGTGCTCTATCGCAATTCCCATTCTCAATATCACAATCATAAACACACCATTAAACGTTTTGAGAAAAACGAGCGCTTAAAAGAAGACATTTATCCTACTCTCCACAACGCGGAGTTTTTAGTGTTGGGGATGGGACGAGTTGGTCGCGGTGCCTTCAATGCGTTATCTAAATTAAGTGATGTGAGCGTATGGGGAATGGACGCCGACCGAGTAAAAGTAAAAGAGTTATCAGACGAAGGCTTAAACGTAATATGCGGCGACGGTGAAGACGTCGATTTGTGGGATAATTTAGATATCAAACAGATTCAGCTTGTTTTGCTTGCTCTGCCTTCTATACAGGACGCAATAAACATCACACGTCAGCTTAAAAACGCGGGCTATGTTGGAAAAGTCGCAGCCATTGCACGCTATGAGGATGAAGTGTCACATCTATTAGAAAATGGTGTAGATAAAGTCTTCAACTTCTTTACCGAAGCAGGGCTTGGTTTTGCTGAAGAAAGTCTTGCTTATGCGCATGCACAACAGTAATGCTGTTCTAAATGCGAACAATGGATGAATTGAGAAACGTTATCGTTTGTAAACAACTGTTTTACAAGGACTTTTTTGACATGCGGTCAAATTTAGACTAAACTTCACGCAAATACGTTAATAGGGTTTACACAATGCAAGGTGATAAACAAGTTGTTGCAAAATTGAACGAAGTACTGACAAGTGAACTTACTTCGATAAATCAATACTTTCTGCACGCTCGTATGTTCAAAAACTGGGGTTTTTCTGAACTTAACGAAAAGAATTATAAAAAGTCTATCAAGGACATGAAGCAAGCGGACGATCTTATCGAGCGCATTTTATTCCTTGAGGGCCTTCCTAATCTTCAAGCGTTAGGCAAACTTTATATCGGTGAAGATACCGTTGAAATGCTGTCATGTGATGCGCGTTTTCAAAAGGAACAGCTTCCACTACTTCGTGAAGCTATCGCGCTATGTGAAGAAAAGCAGGATTATGTTTCTCGTGATTTGCTTGAAGACCTTCTTGAATACGAAGAAGAGCACCTAGACTGGATTGAAACGCAAGAATACCAAATTGATGCTATGGGTATAGAAAACTACCTACAAGCGCAAGTAATGGGAGATGACTAATGAAAGGTAACCAAGCAATCATCAATGGCTTAAACGAACTACTCTCTTATGAGTTGGCCGCCATGGATCAGTATTTCATTCACTCTCAGATGTATCTTGATTGGGGGTTGAATAAGCTTTACGAACGCATCGATCATGAATTTGATGACGAGCGTGGACATGCAACTAAGTTAATTGAACGCATGCTGTTTTTAGAAGGTACGCCTGACATGACGAAGCGCACAGGCTTCAAAGTGGGTAAAGATGTACCTGAGATGCTAGAAAGCGATTTACGTGTTGAATATGAAGTTGATGCAAAGTTACGTGAAGTCATTGCGCTTTGTGAAACCGAGAAAGACTACGTAACTCGTGACATGCTAATTGTACTATTAGACGATACAGAGATGGATCACGCACACTGGCTAGAGCAGCAGCTTGGCCTTATTAAGCGACTAGGTATTCAAAACTACCTTCAGTCTCAAATGTAAGAAATAGCGTTCACGCTACAATTTACAGGTAATTAATGAAAAGCCGCTCTTTAAATAAAGAGCGGCCTTTTTTTGCTTGTTTACTCCCCTTTCTTTAAGGAGAGTCTTATTGCTTTTAATACAGTTACTGCTGTGTAACAAAATACAAATAGCTGGGGCTTTCTTTATCTTTAATATTTAGACGTAGCTGCCATTTCATAACTGGCTCACTACAGCTACCTAACATAAACCAACCTGACCACTCTCCTTCCCCGTCGTTATCTAACAGCACGGGAATTTTGCCCATATACATGTTTACCCCTTCAATCCATGCGCTCTCTATTTCCTCTCTCTCAGGAACTAAGAGCTTAACCGTTACTGACTCTTCGGCTTCAGGCATGGCTGAAAAAGTGGCAATTGCTAACCTGTCATCAATTAAGAATTCGCAAGTTTCATTGACAAAGTTGCAGCTGTTTCCTATTCCATTAACTACGCTCGTGTCTTTTAACACCGATGACTGGAATTTATGTGCAAGGTATACACACACGGCTACAACAATAATAGCCACTAATGGAAGCTGGGAATGTAAAATTTTTGATCGTTTATTGTTATCGTTATTTAGCATTTCTTAAATTTTGTGTATTTCTTCATTGACGGAGATCAAGCTTAAGTAGTTTATGGTATCTTTTTGTAATTAAAAACCTTATCATCCGCGTACCAACTGGCTTGGAGACAATAATTATTACTCTTTCCGAGCTCGGTGTGAAGCGTTATTCCTTAGCTGATACACGTCTCGACCGTACTATTCCGGCAGTTGGAGACCATAGTTCATTTGAAGTGGAAGATTCATTAAAATGAGTGAAATAAGCCAAGCACAACCTGACTACAATTATAAAGTAGTTAGGCAATTTACCATCATGACCATAGTCTGGGGTATCATTGGTATGGGCCTAGGGGTATTTATTGCCGCGCAGTTATTTGCACCTATGCTTAACTTTGACACACCATGGCTAACATTCTCACGTTTGCGTCCGTTGCACACTAACGCCGTTATTTTTGCCTTCGGCGGCTGTGCGCTATTTGCAACGTCGTACTACATCGTTCAGCGTACCTGCCAGGTAAGACTGTTCAGTGACAAACTTGCCGCATTTACCTTTTGGGGTTGGCAAGCCGTTATTGTTTTAGCTGTAATTACCCTACCTATGGGTTTAACCAGCACAAAAGAATACGCTGAACTAGAATGGCCAATTGATATCCTTTTGGCACTGGTTTGGGTCGCTTATATCATTAACTTCTTCGGAACCCTAGTAATCCGTAAAGTTTCGCACATTTATGTTGCAAACTGGTTTTTAGGCGCGTTCATGTTAACTGTTGCAATTCTTCATATTGGTAACAGCATGGCTATTCCGGTATCTTTCACTAAATCGTATTCACTGTATGCAGGCGCAGTAGACGCTATGATGCAGTGGTGGTACGGCCATAACGCGGTAGGCTTTTTCCTAACTGCGGGCTTCCTTGGTATGATGTACTACTTCGTACCTAAGCAAGCTGGCCGCCCGGTTTATTCATACAGACTTTCAATTGTCCACTTCTGGGCACTTATCTCTCTGTATATCTGGGCCGGTCCTCACCACCTTCACTACACTGCCCTACCAGACTGGACTCAGTCATTAGGTATGGTGATGTCTATTATCCTATTCGTTCCATCTTGGGGTGGTATGATTAACGGTATTATGACGCTATCTGGCGCGTGGCATAAACTTCGCACCGACCCAGTATTGCGTTTCCTTATCGTTTCATTGTCTTTCTACGGTATGTCTACCTTCGAAGGCCCAATGATGGCAATTAAGACCGTTAATGCACTATCTCACTACACTGACTGGACAATTGGTCACGTACACTCTGGTGCTCTAGGTTGGGTTGCAATGGTTTCAATTGGTTCAATTTACCACTTAATCCCAGTGCTATTCGGTCAGCGCGCTATGTATAGTACCAAGCTAGTTAACGTACATTTCTGGTTCGCAACTATCGGTGTTGTTCTATACATCGTAGCAATGTGGATGTCTGGTGTACTACAGGGTCTAATGTGGCGTGCAGTAAATGCTGACGGTACGTTAACCTATAGCTTTGTTGAGTCATTAGAAGCGTCTAAGCCTTTCTATGTGGTTCGTTTCATTGGTGGTTGTTTCGTGGTAGCAGGTATGCTTGTTATGGCATACAACACATGGAAAACCATTCGTGCACCTAAAGGCAGTATCGCTGCAGACCCAGCGACTCAGCCGGCGTAGTAAAGGAGACGAATAATGAAAAACGCACATGAGTTAATTGAAAAGAACGTCGGTCTGTTAACGGTATTAATCCTTATCGCTATCAGCTTCGGTGCCATGGTTCAAATTACGCCGTTGATGTTTCAACAGCAAACTATGGAACCGGTAAAAGGCTTACGTCCATATACCGCGCTTGAGCTTGAAGGCCGTGATATCTACATCCGTGAAGGTTGCGTAGGTTGTCACAGCCAGATGATCCGTCCATTCCGCGCTGAAACAGAGCGTTATGGTCACTACAGCGTTGCTGGCGAATCAGTATGGGAGCACCCCTTCCTTTGGGGTTCTAAGCGTACTGGTCCTGATCTAGCACGTGTTGGTGGTCGTTACAGCGACGAATGGCACCGAGTTCACCTGCTTAATCCTCGCAACGTAGTACCAGAGTCGAACATGCCAGGCTTTCCTTGGCTTGCGGAAAACACGCTTGATGGTGAGTTAACAGCTAAAAAAATGGAAGTATTCCGTGGATTTGGCGTTCCGTATACCGACGAAGATATCGCGGGCGCGAAAGCGGCAGTACAGGGTAAAACGGAAATGCAAGCCCTTATTGCTTATCTACAATCTCTTGGCACACATTTGAAATAATATGGACCAGGGAATTGTAGGCAGCATTTTTACTGTCATCGTCTTTGTAAGCTTCATCGGTGTTGTGTGGTGGGCATTTAGCAGCCGCAACAAGAAAAAATTCGATGAAGCGGCAAACCTAGTGTTTGCAGACGAAGAAAAAGAAAAATCAAAAGAAGATTAGCAGGAGTCTCGAACTCATGAGTATGTTTTGGACAATTTGGATTTCAGTGATAACTCTAGGGTTAATCATTGGTTGCTACTTCCTTCTACGCTGGACCCTTGCTAACAAGACCGGCGTACCTGAAGGTGAGTCAATGGGCCACAAATTCGATGGTATTGAGGAGTTGAACAATCAACTTCCTCGCTGGTGGACAATTATGTTCTACATGACCATCGTTTGGGGCTTTTTATACCTGGCGCTTTATCCTGGCTTAGGTGCGTTTGAAGGTATTTTGGGTTGGAAGAGCTCTAACCAAAATATTCAATCGCTAGAAGAGTCAGCTCAGGCGCGTATTGATGCTAAAGAGCAAGGCTACCTAGTAGAATATGACCGTGAACTAGATTTCGCTGCCGAGAAGTTCGATCCGATCTTCGAAGCGTATGCACAAGTTCCTGTTGAAGAACTGGCTAAAGACCCAGAAGCAAATAAAGTAGGTCAGCGTTTGTTCCTACAAAATTGCTCTCAGTGTCACGGTTCTGATGCACGTGGTCAAAATGGCGGCTTCCCTAACCTAACGGACAACGACTGGTTGTACGGTGGTTCAGGTGCGAAAATCGTTGAAACTCTTACGCTTGGTCGTAAAGCAGCTATGCCAGCATGGCTAGATGCTATGGGTGAAGACGGTATCGAAGAAGTGGTTAACTACGTACTTAGTTTAAGCGGTCGCGATGTGGACCCTCAGCTTGCAGAAGCAGGTAAAGCTCGTTTCGCAGCGTGTGCGGCTTGTCACGGTATGGACGGTAAAGGTAACCAAGCACTTGGTGCACCAAACCTTACTGACAATATCTGGCTATACGGCGGCAGCCACAGAGCGGTAACAGAAACGCTTACTTACGGTCGTAACGGTGTAATGCCTTCATTCAAGAAAACCTTGGGTGATGACAAAATTCACGTTGTTGCAGCGTATGTTTACAGCCTTTCAAATGATTAATGATTTAAATCATTAAATATCTTAAAAAGCCTCGTTACTACGGGGCTTTTTTTATGAGAAAATACAGCGATATAGACAGCAATACAGAAAGTGTCGTTGCGAACACATTTTGTGCGCCTTGGAGCTGCGTCCCCAACACTATATTTATTGTTATTAACTGATGTAGCAATAATAAATATGTTGTTAGCGACGTTGCTAGTGAAGTAAATACGAGAAAGATTTCGATGAATAGACCCTGGTATAAAGAGTTCTGGCCCTGGTTTTTAATTGCCGTACCTATCATTACACTCATCATGGGTGGCGTGTTGTTAAACCTTGCTATTAGCACCGAAGATAGCCTGGTGGTAGACGACTACTACAAGGAAGGAAAAGCAATCAATGCCCGTCTGGACAAAGAGGCCATAGCCCGCCGCAAGAATATCACCACTGATTTAACCATTGAAGATGGAAGCATAGCGCTGCAATTTCATTCGGGGATTCCACAAGAAGGTAACGCGGTTAAATTAAGTTTCTATCACGTAACGCTAGAAGAGCGCGATGTTAGCGTTTTATTGAGTCGCGACGCTAACGGTATTTATCGCGGTTTTATTGAAGAAAACCTTGACGGCAAATGGCGCATATCGCTGACGCCGATTGATGATAGCTGGAAAATTCAAAACACGGTCTATCTGCCCCACACTGGCAAAATGAAATTCAATCCATAATGGCAAGGCACGACTGTTACCATTGCGGCTTGCCTATAGCGAGTCCAGACAATGGGAAATTTACTACTGTCATTTTAGGGCAACAACGAGACATGTGTTGCCCTGGCTGCTTAGCGGTAGCTGAAGCGATCGTTAACAACGGCCTTGAGGACTATTACCAGTTTAGAACCGAACCGGCGCAAAAATCTGACGATGGTATTTTAGAAACATTAGACAAGCTAAAAGTATATGACGACCCTTCCCTTCAAGAAGAGTTCGTGTTTGAAGAAGGTCAGGACAAACAGATTCAATTGACCCTTGAAGGTATTACGTGCGCTGCGTGTGGCTGGCTTATCGAAAAGCAGTTGTCGAAAGTAGAAGGAATAAAGCAAGTCGCGGTGAATGTACAAGAGCGCCGAGCACTGGTTACCTGGTCACCTTTTCAAATCAAACTTAGTCAAATTCTATCTACGCTAAAACGCATTGGTTACGTTGGCTCGCCATTTCACCCCGACGAACACGAAGCCAGCTATAAGCGCGAACAAAAAACCTTTCTTAAAAAGCTTGGCCTAGCAGGCATTATGACCATGCAGGTAATGATGCTGATGACTGGGCTTTATTTTGATTGGTTTGGCGCCATTGAGTTAGAGACCCGCCAATATTTTTATTGGGTTGCCCTTACACTTACTACACCTGTGGTGCTGTATTCAGGCAGCAACTTTTATATGGGCGCCGCTAAAGCGCTAAGCGCCAAAACGGTTAATATGGACGTACCCGTTACGCTCGCCATATTCGGTACTTACATTGCTGGAATCCGCTCTACAGTATTAGAGCAAGGTGAAGTGTATTTTGAATCCATTTGTATGTTTATTTTTCTGCTGTTGCTTAGCCGATTCTTAGAACATCGCAGTCGTCATCGCGCCGCACAAATCTCTGCCAATATGATGCAGTATGTGCCCGTATCAGCGACTAAACTAAATCCGGATGGCAGCCTAACCGAGTGTCTGGCTAAGCAGCTAAAAATTGACGACGTAGTGCTGGTGAAGCCTGGTGAAACAGTCCCCATTGATGGGGTGGTAACGGACGGCAACGCAGCGGTTGACGAATCTATGCTTACCGGCGAGTTTAACCCCGTGCGTAAGTCGAACAGTAGCCCGGTATACGGCGGCACGGTTTGTCAAGATGGTACGCTAACCATTACGGTTACGCAGACCCTCAAAAATGCGCTGGTAAATCAAATTGTACGGCTGCAAGCAAGTGCGATGGCGAGTAAACCTAAAGCAGCGCAGATAGCCGATAATTTTTCTCGCTATTTCGTTACTGCGGTATTGCTGATTTCGGCGTTAACCTATGGCTTTTGGGCGTATCAGGGTAGCGACGAGGCATTTTGGATCACCATATCGGTGCTGGTTGCCACCTGTCCTTGCGCATTAGGATTGGCTACGCCATCAGCGTTAACCTGTGCTATGGCAAAGTTAAACAGACAAGGTATTTTATTAAAACGGGCCGATGCGCTTGAACAAATTACTGACATTGACACTATCGCTTTAGACAAAACCGGCACGCTCACAAAAGGCAAATTTACTATTTCAAATGCCTGGTACGCTGACGGCGTGGATAGTAATAGTGCGCTATCAATTGCGCGCGCTTTGGAGTCACGCTCTGAACATCCGATTGCCAAAGCCTTTAGCGACGGTATAGCCTTTAGCGACGGTATAGCCTTTAGCGACGGTATAGCCTTTAGCGAGAATTCTGCCTCTAGCGGCAGTGCTAACGTTATCGATAGCACTGTACACAAAGTGACTAATTTTACCGTTACGCCAGGAGGTGGTATCAGCGGTGAGATCAATGACACGTTGTTTTCTATGGGTTCTGCAGCATTCAGCGTTCACGAATCTCAGCTAAAACTCATTGAAGCGTTCCCTTCAGCTAACGTGTTTCTCACGGTTAAGGGGCGTATTATGGCGGCGTATGAAGTAAAGGATTCACTAAGAGAAGATACGCAAGAAACTCTCGATATATTAGCTGCAAGCCATACCCTCGCCGTTTTAAGTGGTGATACACAGCAAAACGTTAATGCGCTTACCGCACCATTGCCAATTTCGACCGCTAAAGGTGGCCTAACACCTGAGCAAAAGTACGAAGCCGTTCAAGCTATGCAGCAATCTGGCGCGAAAGTGATGATGATGGGTGACGGTATTAACGACGCTCCAGTTCTTGCCAGTGCTGATGTGGCAATTGCAGTGGGTAATGCCACAGACGTGGCTAAAACTGCCGCCGACGTGATACTGCTTGGCGATCAGCTGCTTTCTGTACCAGAACTTATTCGAACTGCGCACCAAGTGAAGCAAAAAATAAGGCAAAATATTGGCTGGTCGGTAGGTTACAACGTTTTGATCTTACCTTTCGCCGTATCAGGCCTACTTTCACCGTGGATGGCTGTTGTTGGTATGTCGTTAAGCAGTATCATTGTGGTCACAAACTCAACGCGACTCTTGAGCAAATAGCATGAGTATTATTTACGTATTAATTCCAATCGCCATCATCATTGTTGCCGTCGCTATCGTGATATTCTTTTGGGCGGTGAAAACCAATCAATTTGAAGATTTAGATCGCCAAGGTTATAGCATACTGTTTGACGATGATCTTCCGCCAGAAGAAAAAAAGCTAGCTGAGCAACGCAAGCAACTTCAAGACAGTAAAGTAGACAAAAGCCAAGCGCCACATGGAAGGGATTAACTACTTCTCTGCCTTTCTTATCGGCTTAGCCGGTGGAGTTCACTGTGTGGGAATGTGCGGTGGAATTGTCGCTGCGCTAAGGATGGTATCGCCTAAAGGCGCTTCAGCACTACCCTATACCCTTGCCTATAACATGGGACGTATAGTGAGCTACACCATCGCCGGAGCAATAACCGGGGCACTTGGAAAAATTGCAGCAGATTATATACCTCTTGCCAACTATGCCCTTTCCCTACTTAGCGGAATCATGTTGCTTCTACTGGCGTGTTATTTGGGTAAGTGGTGGACTGGTTTAACAGTGCTGGAAAATGCGGGTAAAGGCCTATTTTCCAAAGTCCAGCCGCTTTCAAAACGCTTTTTGCCATTTAAGACCCCTTTAAGTGCGTTGCCTTATGGTTTTATTTGGGGTTGGCTTCCTTGCGGGTTGGTGTATTCCACACTTACCTGGTCTCTCGCGGCGGGTAACGCGCTAGAAGGCGCTGCTATTATGTTCTTCTTCGGTTTGGGTACATTACCCACCTTGCTCGCTGCAAGCGCTGGTAGCCAATATATTGTTCGAAGTTTTCAACATAACCATTTTAGACAAATTATTGCAGTAATAATGGCAATATATGCAGCTTATCTTATTCATGGCGCAATCGTTTAAAAATGGGTGTATTATTGTCGGGTATTCTTTTAGAGAGCGTGCATTATGAGCAAAGGAAGCCAATTTTCTATTCACTGTCAAAACTGTAGTTTCAGTCACCTGTGTTTACCGGTGGCGTTAAACAAAACAGAAATCGAGTCTCTTGACGATATTATTGAACGCAAGAAGCCGCTTCATAAAGGTGACACGCTGATTCAAACTGGTGATATATTCCGTTCTCTATTTGCAGTGAGAACCGGTTCATTCAAATCATTTGTGACTAATACCGAAGGTGAAGAACAGATTACCGGCTTTCACTTTCCTGGTGACATTATCGGTTTCGATGCATTAAGAGAGAACAAACACCAAAGCTATACCTCTGCGTTAGAAACTGCCATGGTGTGTGAGCTTCCCTACGAGACCCTCGACGAAATGTCAGTGCAATTTCCAAAGCTGCGCCACCAAATCATGAGCTTCATGAGCGCTGAAATAAAACAAGATCACGACATGATCATGCTTTTAAACAAGCGAACCGCAGAAGAGCGTTTATTGTATTTTATATCACATCTTTCTCAGCGCTTTGAAGAGCGTGGCTTTTCCCATAGAGAATTCCACTTAACCATGACGCGCAACGAAATTGGAAACTATTTAGGGTTAACGATTGAAACGATTAGTCGTCTGTTAAGCCGTTTTCAAAAAGACAACATCATAAAAGTAGACGGCAAGCTTATTACTATTTTGGATTTCGATAGGCTAAACACCAAACTAGCGGCGCTTAACGGCCCAAGCGTTGTCTGCGGTTAGCCGTTTTTAGGTGTTAAACAAGGCGCGCACTAAGCGTAATGCTAGTCAGTTAAGCTGACTGGCTTTTTTCTTTGTGGGGTATTTAGTCGGTCTTTTCCTCACAACTCGTGGATAATACCTGTCAGGTCGTTTGTCAGGTAACTTCATCATCCTCAACGATTCCATCAGGTATTCATAGTGGACGGGCAGTTTGGTCACTGTGTCTGGGATGGTGGTCAGGAAGAAAACGATGATATGCCTCATGCATAGACCGAAGCTAAGCCGTGAGGGAGATAGCTCCGGCATATCTTTTACGGCATCAAGCATCATCACTCTAATCAGATTGTAGGCGAGTAATAGTCCCCACAGTTCCTGACGCACCATCTCAGATTTCTTGCTGCGAAGCGTCAGCTTTGCCTGATGTAACGTCTGTTTCATTTCCCTGAAGCCCAGTTCTATTTCCCAGCGTTGAACGTACACATCGGCAATCTCTTCGTAGGGGAACTGCATAGCATCGACCATTGAACTAAGCACGCGGTAAGACTTTCCATCTACTTTGTAGCGGGTCAGTCTCGCTTCGATGGTTTCAGGTAAACCATCAAACTTCTTCCGCGCCTGAGGCGAGGTCTTGAGGGTGACTACAGCATCATGTTCTCTTAGTTGATGTTTCACTATGTACTGTAAATCTTTACGGGCGGGCAGCATCCAGTGCGTATTAACACCTTTGGTCATCCACAGGTGCAGTAATCCCAGCGAGTAATATCCTCTGTCGAAGAGGGTTAGAGAGTTATCAGGGACTGAAGGAATAAGCCGCTCTGCAAGAGACATCTCTCCGACATCACGGCCGTCAAACTCACTGGCCAAAAGAAGGTGGCTAGACGTTTCCATCAGACTACACATGCGTACCTGCGGGTACGGGTTATCGCCATCACATTCCGGTCACATCCGAATGCGGCAAGGTTCTCAGTGGTATCCTGGGCACGGAACATCACACCATCAACCGCCAGTACATTTAAACCACACCACTGTTCAAAGGCATACTCACCAAATGCCCGCTGTGCCATCAGCTTAAAGACATGACCGACAGCTTCTTCGCCCAGTCGCTGCCGGGCCTGCACCACTGCGCTGGGAGCAACAAACCTGTTTTTACCAGGTAACGAGATATCCAGTTTATTCGCGATATCCCAGACCGGATCACTACGAAACAGACTCATACCAACAATAGTAAATACGACCGAATCCAAAGGTAAGCGGCGACGTCTGACGGTCGCTACCCCCGATAAAGCATAAGCTTGCTGAAGAAGCTCAGGGTCAATTAAAGACATCAGTTTATTAATAGCATTCAAATCTTCTGCATGAGCAAATGTATCATCGAGGTTTGTAAGCAAAGACATAAAAAAAATCCGATACCAGAGACTGATATCGGATTTTGAAGTCTTAAAACGATCGGTCAACCGATCAGGAAAATATTCTTAACTGATCGGCATTACGCACTAAGCGCGCTTTTTTGTGACCTTTGGTAGCCACATATCTAACCTTTCAGCGCCACGCCGGTTGCTCCATATTCAATTAGGTAGGTTCACTCATGGTCGCCTCGTAAAATTCTTGATCTAAAACAACTTACGTTTTTCCCAATGTCGTTTATAGTTAGTATTAGAAAGCTTCGATTTCGACAGCCGCTACTAAGTTTCGTAGTTAGGGGGACGTTATGATTGAGTGTAAACGAATTCTGGCCGTGGTAGATGCCGAGCGCGATAACCAACCTGCACTAAGCCGTGCTTATGAACTCGCTTCAAAAACAGGCGCTTCAGTTACCGCCATGATGGTGGTATACGACTTATCTTATGATATGACGACCATGCTTAGCCCGGATGAGCGCGAGTCAATGCGCGATGCAGTTACAAAGGAGCATGCAAAATGGCTTGCCACCCACTTAAGAGAACAAGGGTTCACTGAAACTGATATCGTTGTAGAATGGAATAATCGTGCGTATGAGTCGATTATTTACTACACCCTAAACAATCAGATAGATTTAGTGGTAAAGGCAACCAAAAAGCACGACGATCTTGCTTCTGTTATTTTCACCCCCACCGACTGGCATTTAATGCGTAAGTGCCCTCGCCCGGTATTGCTCGTTAAAGAGCACGACTGGCCAGAAGGAGGAGAGATTATTGCTGCAGTAAACGTAGGCAGTGAAGACGATGAGCATGCCGCACTTAACGATAAGCTCACCCTCATTGCTAACGACTACGCCTCTTTATTGAAAGGTAGCGTAAATTTGGTCAACAGTTACCCTTCTACACCACTTAATATCGCCATAGAAGTACCTGAGTTCGACCCCGATACCTATCACTACGCGGTAAAAAATCATCATTTAAAAGAAATGCGTAGTCACGCGTTAAAGTACGGTATTCCTGAAAACAAATGCGTAGTAAGAGAAGGCCTTCCGGAAAAAGTTATCCCGCAAGTGGCAAAAACACTGGATGCAGAGCTGGTTGTTATTGGTACCGTTGGCCGTGTGGGAATTTCAGCGGCCCTAATTGGTAACACTGCAGAACACGTGATCGACGAACTCAATTGCGATGTGCTTGCTATTAAGCCAGATGGATTTGTGTCTCCGTTGTCGGTGTAGTCTTTTTATCAGTACTACATAGCCCGTGTTTGCCGTTACTTAGCGGCCAACACGGTATGTCACCAACAAATTTAACTTCACAAGCATGGTCTCGAAAAGCCGCTTTAATGTATAATGGTGGCTTTATCACAAACCAAGCTAGTTAATTATGAGTTTAGGCACAAACAGTGCTGACGCGTCGCCATTAAATGCTGCGCAAAGTAAGCAAAAGTACAACTTCAACAAACTTCAGAAACGACTTCGCCGCAATGTGGGTAAAGCCATTGGCGATTTCGGTATGATTGAAAACAACGACAAAGTAATGGTGTGTTTATCTGGCGGTAAAGACAGCTACACCATGCTAGATATTTTATTGTTTTTAAAGAAGATTGCGCCTATTCATTTTGATATCGTTGTGGTTAATCTTGACCAAAAGCAGCCTGGTTTCCCCGAACATATCTTGCCTGAATATCTAGAAAGCATTGGCGTTGACTACAAAATTGTAGAAGAAGACACCTACTCTATTGTTAAAGACAAAATTCCAGAAGGAAAGACGACTTGCTCTCTCTGTTCTCGCTTGCGCCGTGGTATTCTGTACCGCACGGCAAAAGAGTTAGGTGCGACTAAAATTGCATTAGGTCATCACCGCGACGACATGCTAGAAACGTTTTTCCTCAATATGTTTCATGGTGGCAAGCTTAAGTCTATGCCGCCAAAGCTAGTCAGCGACAACGGTGAACACATCGTTATTCGTCCATTGGCGTACTGCACAGAAAAAGACATCGAGAAATATTCTCAGGCCGCTGAATTTCCGATTATTCCGTGTAACCTTTGTGGCTCACAAGAAAACCTACAGCGCCAAAACATAAAGGCTATGCTTCAAGACTGGAACCGTCGCTTCCCAGGTCGTATAGAGTCGATGTTCCGTGCGCTTCAAAACGTAGCGCCTTCACACTTAATCGACAGCAACCTTTATGATTTTAAAGCTATAGCTACACAAGAAGGCCCGGTAGAAGACGGTGATATCGGGTTCGATGAACCTTCTTTCACTACAGAAAATAGTACGGACTTCAGTGATGAAGATAATGCTATTGAAGTAATAAACATTATGGAACCTAAGTAAATGAAAATTGGACTTGCGCTAGGTGCCGGTGCCGCAAGGGGCTGGACTCACATTGGCATAATTGAAGCATTAGAAAAACTCGGCGTAAAAATTGACGTTGTAGCGGGATGCTCTATTGGTGCCTATGTTGGTGCTGCCTACGCAAGTGGCAAGCTGGAAGGATTGAAAGAGTGGGCCTGTTCCCTTAGCGACTGGCAGGTACTTGCTCTTATGGGTGTAGGACTTAGACGCGGCGGCATTGCCAGCGGACAGAAGGTTTTCGACAAGCTAGCAAGCGAGTTTTGTGAATCGACTTATGAAGACATGCTTAAGCCGTTTGCGGCTGTGGCTACCGACCTTTATACCGGCCGTGAAGTAGTGTTTAACTCTGGTCCTATCGGAGACACCATTCAAGCATCCTGCGCTATTCCCGCACTTTTTGCGCCCGTAGCACATGGTGATCGTTGGTTGGTAGACGGTGCCGTTGTAAACCCCGTACCGGTGAACTTATGTCGCCAATTAGGGGCCGATTTTGTAATCGCGGTTAACCTTAACGCCGATTTTCGACCACTTCGTCTTGAAAAGTTGAGACAAGATCATGAAGAAAACCAGCGCAAAACCGAGGACTTTTTTACAAAGAGTCAAAACGTACTACGCCAATGGTTCTCTCCTGACAACAAAGAAGAAAAAGCCCTAGAGAAAAAAGATGAAAAAGACAGCGTCTCGGCTGGCAATGTAAAGACTGAAGAAGGCATTGCTTCTGATGTGATTGAAAAAGTGGAAGAAGAGTTGACCGAAGTCCCCGCTAAAGTGAACAAGCGAAACCCGCCGGGAATTATGAGCGTGATGAGCAGTTCACTTGAGATACTTCAAGCTCGCGTCACACGCTCACGTTTGGCTGGCGATCCGCCTGACATTCTTATTGAGCCTCAGCTTACCGACGTGGGTATTATGGAATTCCACAGAGCCGAAGAGCTATGCGCGAAGGGCGAAGAGACCATCGCGCGTTTAGCAGAGCAAATAAGGTATCAGCTTCTTACCTAATCCCAAATATGCATTTAGCTTGAAGCCATAGCGGTAACACGTAGCGGCGCATGAGGCAGTGTTAAGCCTTTTGCGTCGTTGATCCAATCTTGTTCTAGATGCAATACGCCGTTATTGATTTGCACACCTTGTGGTGTAATGAAATCTAAATTCTTGTCATCAAACTGAATCATCAAGCCCTTTACCGAGGGCATCATGAAAGACAAGAAGCTTCCCATTTCATTAAAGAAAGCTTCGTACTGACCATACAAAAACGTAAGGTCGTCTTTTGTGTAATACTGCTTAAGATATTCCGGCTTAGTTTCAAGTTGTACCGACATATCACACACGTTCGCGCGCTCGTTTAAATCGATGCGAACCAGTGCGTTGGCAAGTTTCAGGGCCTTTTCGGTAGGCACCGTGAATCGTCCTTCATCACTCACTTCTAAGGGCATTGTTTTCTTATCGGTTACGATAGACGCTCCGTTAACTTCACATAAACGCCCTTCGCCAACACGAACAAACCCGAATGCAAACTGAAGTGCTTGGGTATCTTCATTATCCAGCTTTTTAACATGGCTATAGAAACGGCTGTACTCAACATCTATCGTTTCAGCAGCAACGGAAGAACTGCCTACACCAATAAACAGAGATGAAGCAAAAAATAAAGCAGCGCGTATCATTCGGATAAAAACTCCTCGTTAAATAGGATCATAGTTTGAAGCTCTTCAACATAAGCGGCTCCTCGCTCAGAATAGTTCATTAGCCCTTCAGCTAACGCAACACCAGTAATAGGAATTTGGTTTGCACGCAGTCGACTGCGGATCTCTCTTAAATCCGCATACGCGTCGTGGCGGTTTAAATTTCGCATGTAGGTGTACGTTGCACGCGACAAACTGTCGAATTTGGCAACTTCATGAGATGCCCCATCGTTTCGACGGTTAGGAACAAAACCACACCCCTTAGAGAAACACCATAAGCCAAAGAAGTTATAGCCCTTTCTTGCGAACCGGCTGGTGCCCCAAGCTGACTCATTCGCGGCTTGCACGAGCACGAGTTCGGCTGGTAGAACATCAATCTTTTGTAGCAAAGCTAGCAATTTTGATTTTAGCGGCTGCGTTGGCTTAACTCGATATTCCTCTTCTAACCATTCAAGCCTTGCCATATCTTCTTCAGAGAGCGTCTCGTTAGCTAACGCCTTTCTATATAAGGTTTGTACGTAATGTCTTAGCGTGAGTAGATACGCATTCTGCTTCTCTATTTCGGGGCGTAAATAGTTAAAAAATGCCTCTTTCTTCTCTTTTACATCTGTATAGGCAGAGAAGTTAGGCACCGGCTTTTTAGCTTCAACCGTTTGCGGTATATCTAAAATATCCGGTTCGTCCTCAGTAAAAATTATGGCGTTAATGACGATTACCGCCAATACGCCTAACGTAATAAGGACAATTTTAAAGGTTTCACGCTTATGCATCGAAGCTAGACTCATTCACATCGTTTTCAGATGCTTCCGTGCTTACTCCCTGCTCGCCAATCAGTTCCTGATAGAGCAAGCCCATCATACTAAAATAAAAAGGTAATACCCAAATAAGTGAAAAGCCCAGCGTTAATGGCACCGACACAAACAGTAAAAAGAACACACCAAATATGCTGGCAATTTGAGCCCAGTATGCATTAAATACGCGACAAGACAGGATGATCGCGCTAATTGGCGTTAACTTTCTGTCAGCAACCAACATAAGTGAAAAGGACGAGGCTAAATAAAAATAAACGCCGGGTATAATAAGCAACATCATACCTAGTTGAACAAGAATACTGTTTACTAGCTGAGTTAGCGCCAGCAAGAATATCAAGGGGAAAAACTGGAATACGGTAAATACTGAAGTTTTAGTGCCGCGGGCAACAAAAACGCCCATCATATACAACCCCGTCAACAGCGGGGCAACGATGCAGATTGCAACAATTTCTATGATAGACTGATGCTCGAATACATAGGTCCCATCGTCATTTATTGTGATGTACTGCTGAGCAAATACACCTAACACGACAACCGTCAAAAATAGAACAACACTTCCCTGCAGCAATGATGAAAAGTTTGCCTTTGTTAAACCGGCAGCGCGGTGCAATAGACCTTTGGTATCAAATGGATACTGTTTAGACAACGTATTGTTCAGGCGGTCTTGGTTTACGTCTTTCACACAACTCTCTTATCTTTTTGAAAAATCGGCGCGATTATACCAATTCACAAAAACAAATGCCTGTTTGTAAGGTAAACAAACGTTAACCTAGTACTAATTTCGCAGCTAAACCGACGAGTAGCACCCCCATCGCACGGTCTAACCAATACCCTTTTTTACCAATAAGCTCAGCTACTTTACTGGTGCTCAAAAGGTATGAAAGAAAACAGAACCACAGTCCAGTAGCTATAGCTAAATAGATACCGTAGCCAAGTTTCACTGTAAATGGAGTATCAATACTAATAATTGCAGTAAACAATGAGAGGAAAAATAGCGTTGCTTTTGGGTTTAGTCCATTTGTGAGAAAGCCCATCCAAACTGCGCGCTTTGCAGATATGTGGGATGTTTTCTTTTCAGCGTCAACTGCCTGGTCCTGTTTTACAGGCCCGCTTCTAAGCGCACCAAACGCAAGGTACAGTAAATAAGCTGCGGCGGCATAGCTAAACGTGGTGAATAACCATGGAGTAGTTGCAATAACCACACTAAGCCCCACTAACGAGTAAGCCACATGCAGTAATATAGCTAAGCCAATCCCTATACTGGTGTACATGGCGATACGTCTGCCATAGGCCACGCTGTTTCGAACAACCACCGCGAAATCTGGCCCTGGGCTAGCAACAGCCACAAGGTGTACCAACGCAATGGTAAGAAACTCATTCATATACTGCATGTCATGCGCCTCCTACAGTGCGTACTTTGATATTAATTGATCAACCCATTGTGGGACGATGTGAGAAGCAGGGCCTGTTAGCGATTCATCGAACAATGCATTAGTTACGCCCGGCTCCAAATTTGCCTCTATGGTGTGTGCGCCACTTTCTTTAGCGATCTGAACAAAACCCGCGGCAGGATAGACATTACCTGATGTGCCAATGGCAATAAACACATCAGCCTTTGAAAGCGCATCGTAAATCTCTTCCATGTACATGGGCATTTCACCAAACCACACGATATCCGGTCGTAAGGTTACTCTGTTGCAACACGGGCATTTAGTGGTGTGATCAAAACTATCACTCCAGTCAAAAGTCTGCTGGCTTATAGCGCAGCGCGCAGATAGCAGCTTGCCATGCATATGGTAAACAGACTGGCTTCCACCGCGCTCATGCAAGTCATCCACATTTTGAGTAACCAACATCAGGTTGCTACCGAACGCTTTCTCAAGTTTGGCCAGCGCCTCATGCGCTGCATTAGGATTCACGTCGTCTTGCTGTAACTGCGCACGTCGAGCGTTGTAAAAGCGATAAACTAAGCTAGGATTTTGTTCAAAAGCCTCTGGGGTGGCCACCTCTTCTACGCGATGATTTTCCCAAAGGCCGTCATTATCCCGAAATGTCTTTAATCCAGATTCAGCGGAAATACCCGCACCGGTAAGAATAACAATATTGGGTAGAGATTGATCAGATGGCATCAGGTTGTTCTTACTCTGTAGTTATAGCGCTAATTATACGATTAGCATGTTGTATATTTACTTAGTTAAAAGCCGCGACTCTTTACATACCTTTGACCACAGGATATTGAGTATCAGCGCCCCACTCTGACCAAGAGCCATCGTATACTGAAACCTGAGTAGCGCCGCACAATAATGCCGCCACACCAATTATGCAGGCGGTAACGCCAGAACCACACGTACAAATAATAGGTTTGCGTAAATCGATATTAGCGCGGTCAAAAATAGCCTTAAGCTGCTCAACTGGCAAAAAATGCCCGCTTTTGAGTAAGGTGTCAAAAGGAATATTAAACGCTCCAGGCATATGACCTGAACGTACTCCTTCACGAGGCTCTGACACTTCTCCTTTGAATCGCGGCGCGCTACGCGCATCAACAAGTTGTGCTTCAGTATTTATTGCCTGAAGAACTGCACCGGAATTTGCGAACCAACCAGGCCTAGGTGTAGCTTGATAGGTTAATTTTCCGTATTGTTGTTGTTCTGAAACCGGCAGCGCTGCTTTTTCCCATGCAGGCTGTCCGCCATTTAATATATAAACATCTTGGTGGCCCAACGCTTTTAACATCCACCACACTCTTGGCGCAGAATATATTCCACGGGTATCGTATACCGTAATAGGTGTATTCGCTGTTATACCCTGATTACCAAGATAAATTGCAAGGTCATTTGCAGAAGGCATACTGTGAGGGAGACCTGTAGTGTGATCGCTACCTTCACTATCTAAGTCAAAGTCGACTGACGCAGGTAAAACCATTGCCGTGCGCGTATCTGGTGTTTTTGAAACGGGGTCGTCCATTAACGCTCGTACAAGCGTTACCGGCTTTTGTTGCATTACATTGGCTAATTCACCAACTGAGAGCAATACCGATGCCATTATATTCTCCTAAAAGGCACCCACATCAGTGAGTGCCCTGTAATACCCCGATAAAACAAATCGGTACGTATTCAAACACATTACATAGTTAGCTAACCAACTAACCTATGTTGCGGATCTACTTAGCTAAGAGCTGCGATAGCCGCGTCGTAATTCGGCTCTTCTGTTGTTTCTGCAACTTGCTCTGTGTAAACCACTTTGCCTTCGGCATCGATAACCACTACTGAACGAGACAGCAGCCCAGTAAGCGGCGCTGATTCAAAGGTAACACCATAGTCATCACCAAAGCTTGAGCGGAAAGTCGAGCCTGTAAGTACATTTTCAATACCTTCAGCACCACAGAAACGACCCGCTGCAAACGGAAGATCTGCCGATACACAGATAACTGTAGTGTTATCCAATTTTGCCGCTTCTTCGTTGAATTTACGCACAGACATTGCACATGTTCCCGTGTCGATAGAAGGGAAAATGTTTAATACCACATTTTTTCCTGCAAGCTCAGACAGTGTTACTTCACCCAAATCTGCTTTCACTAATGTAAAGTCTGGTGCAGATGTACCTACTTCAGGAAGCTGACCCTTTGTCGTAACTGTATTGCCTTGAAAAGTAACTGATGCCATTCGCTTTCTCCGTGTTTAGTTAATATGAAATAGTGGATGTAAAACAATACTTTCGCAAATAAAAGTGGCGCTTTTTAAATGTTACTTTTAACCTGCGACTCTGCAAACGCAAGCTTATGCTGCAAATGCGGCTTACCCTTTAAATATTCCCGTCTAAACACACTGAAATAATGCGCTAAGGTTTGCGCCCCTTGCTTCTGTTCTGCAAGGTCTAATACGCTAATACCAACTTCAGCAGTACAGTGTTGGAAATCATGGGTAGATTCGCGTAGTAAATAATCTGACGCTACGTCCATACTCACGCCCAACACAGGAAAGTCATGCAAGTAAGGGCTCTTCACGAACATCTTTTTTGCTTCACGCCACGTTCCATCCAAGAAAATAAATAGTAACGTTTTCCCAGTATTCAATGGTGGCGTATCAATACAACGTTCAGCTGCAGCATATTCGTGTGGAAATACCACGATAGGAAAATATTTTTCGTTGCGAAGTAACGCCAATAGCGCCTCTTCTGGCTCGGTGCGCTTCCACAAAAATGCGTGGTTATCTTTAACCACGTCCGCAATTAAACGACCGGTATTAGTAGGCTTATAATATTCGCCTTTGTACATCAAGAACAAAACCGCCACATCAGTGCCAGCCTCAGGTTTAAATTCACAAATACAGTTTTGCGTTGGAAGCAGACATGCGTCGCAGCGAACTACTTTACTCCCACGAGCGTGGAATGGACGTTCAGCACGAGATAACTCGTCTAAACGAAGTGACATAACAGAATTCAAGATAGTACGTCTTTGCCAAAATTTTTATGGATTTTACCATAGAAACGTGTGATAAAAGAGCGCAATTATCTTATCAATTTTTTGCTTAAATGGGTAAGGCACCCACCACAAGAAAAAGCTTTAGCTATATTGAAAAGCCATATAGATGAAAACTGGGAACGCTACATAGATAAATATTTACCGGTTAATAAATTTGGTTATAGCTACAGCAATCGGCTGTGAAGTGGTCAAAACCTCAAGCCGCAGAAACACAACTGCATAATCTGTTTGAGTAGTTGGACTGGTACTTCATTACATTGCCAAAATACGTAAAACACACCTTTATGTTAATTCGCAATGACACTGTACTGTTGAATAAAACTCAATTCTACTTATCTGAACCATACTTAACTTTTTCAGTCAAATTCGCGTTGAAACTCAATCGAATTTGATACTTTCATGTGTGCCAGAAGCGGACGGCGGTAACTGTTCCTGTGAACTTAGGGAGCGCGTTTATTCGAGTATTAAGTGCTTTCATTGACGCAGTCAGCAACACAGCTTGATATAAGGCGAAACTGTTTCAAGACTTGTTCGATTTCATTTTTACTCTCTATAATCACGCCTTCCAAGTAATTATCTTATTCAAAGAAGAAATGTATTATCTTTTTATTTTCACCTTACCATAATCTATCCAAGAATCGATTGCGTCGTACACATAGATCTATACCCAACTATAAGCTAGCAACTGTTCAATTATTTCATTAAACAAATCTGTATCGATGTTTTCGATAATGGCTTTATCCTGATACTTATATTTGGACTTAGTAAACTCTTCGTCAAAAAAACGTACTGGGTTCAGTCGGTATCAAACGCCTCAAGCACCGGCGCAGTTTTGCTGCCGCCGTGTGCTTTGAATTGCAATGTCCTTATACGGCGAGTGCCATTTGTTGATGTTTTGTACTTTCTTTTTTTAGTGGCTTAGAAGAAGAATTTAAATGTTCAATATCATTTAATAAAGCCACTACAGACCTGCCGATGGCATAAGCTAGATTTACAGGGACAGCATTACCTATTTGCTTATATTGCGCTGTTAATGGTCCCGAGAAATTCCAGTCATCTGGAAAGGTTTGAATTCTTGCATACTCCCTAACGCTCAAAGGCCGTGTTTCTTCTGGGTGGCATCTTTCAGTTTGTTTTTGTGCAGGCGCACAAGTCAGTGTAAGGCTAGGCTCGTCCCATGATAATCGTCTTGCCATGCCCGTTTTTCCCCCACCCAGAAAGTAGCTTTTTTTCATATATTCACGTTGAAGGTCATCGGGTAGATCGCGCCAATATCCACCTTGAGGTACTTTGGCTAGAATTTCAGCTTTTCTTTTAGGGTAAGTTTGGCCTGGAGATTTAGGTACATCAGTTTCAAATAAATCTCCTTTTTTCAAGGCGTCACGCATAGTCATTATTCTTTTATAAGGAGAAGGCCAATTAAATTTAACAAAAGGGGCTAAATCTTTTCGAATGCCTATCAAAAACAGTCTTTCCCTTTTTTGAGGGACTTGATAGAAAACAGCCTTGAGAACTCTAGGGGCTACTAGCTCATAACCTATTTCATCTATAACACTGGTGATGGATTCGAGTGTTTTACCGTTGTCATGTTTGAGCAACCCTCTAACATTTTCAGCGACAATTACTTTTGGATTGGTTTCTTTAACTGCTCTCGCAAACTCAAAGAATAGAGTACCGCGAGTATCCTCAAAACCTAATTTTTTACCGGCATAAGAAAAAGCTTGGCAAGGAAATCCGCCAGATAAAATATCAATCTTGTTTTTAAATTCTGTAAAATCAACATTAGTTATGTCCCCTTCCACAACATTCCAGCTTGGACGATTATCACGCAAAGTATTACAAGCGTGCTTATCAAACTCGTTTAATATTACAGACTTAAAGCCAGCTTTTTCCATGCCAAGTGCAAGCCCACCTGCTCCCGCAAAAAGCTCTACTAACTTGTATTTTCTTTTTGGCTTTATAGAGATTTCATCATCCCACTTACTGTTAAATAGAACTTGAGCTTGTTCAAAATGTTCAATTTGAGAGCGGTGATATACCCGGTAATTATTTTCAGGGTGTCTTTGCGGCACGAGTGTACCGTTACTATCCCATCTTCTAAGTGTTTCTTTTGAAACGCTTAGAATGTCGGCGACTTGGGCTATTGAGTAGTATTCTGGCGTCATCTTTGCTTTCCCACAAACCTTGGTAATGGTTACAACTGTATTTAAAGACAGTTGCAATGTCAAACCTTATTCATGGTTACTCAGTAATTGAATTTCTTCTGTCTGAGCTAGTTTTCTAATCACCTCCTCAAATTCTTTGCTAAAGTCAGCGTCTGTAGCTACAGTTCCAATTGCTGAAAGCAGGTCGTCATAAAAGTCTGGATCACCAGTTAGGCGATGCCAAAACTCTTGTCCAATAAAAACCGGAAAGTGGTGAATTCTGGTTATCTTTTTATAAAAATTGCTGAGATCGTCGGGAGCTCCATAAATAACTCCTACTATTAGGTCTTCATGGGCAATTCGTAAATTATTTGTTCTAGACAAATGAATTACATCAGTAAAGTGGCCAGCAATAGTTACTACATCATCCTTGTTGATGGTGTTCGGACCAGACTTAAGCTGGCAATACTTTCTATGCCCATCAATTTGGTCTACAAACTCGATATCGATGCCGTTGGTTGTACTACCAAAGGTTCCTAGTACATCATTAGTAAACTTTTGAATCCCTGTCCCAAAAATTGTGGTAACTGAAGTACCTAACACCCTGGGGTAGAGTAACGCTTTTGCGATACTCTCAGGCTCGGAATTGCCAGTCAAAAAGTTTGCCAAATATACTGCTGTAAAGTGATTGATCTTAAACTCATTTGGATCTGTGAGCTTCTCTGTATTTTCTATATGAGACTTTGCAAAACTTTCCTTAAACCACTCTTTGGCATCTGAAAGTATTTGATTTTTATTTAACATCTATTTTTTCCTGCGTGAGATGACTCTTTGCTCTTGTCTTTCAAAAAAAGTGAACATCCATGTTGAGCGCACGTTGCTTCGTACTCATATGGACTGACTTTGCCCAATGTTGAATGCGGATGCACACGATAATAAAAAATCTCAATGTACTCGAAGATACAAGATTTAATTACCTGAAGCGAGTTGAATTTCTGCCTATATATGAGTTCGACTTTCATACGACTGAAAAATAACTCCATGACGGCATTGTCCCAGCAGTTACCTCGTCTGCTCATGCAGGACACTGCGCAAATGCTCATTATCAGGTCTTGGTGACGTTAAGTACCTGGCACATCACCGTTACTCTGAATTGACCCGCATGCACTTTGTTGAACCAAAATTTGGAGAAGTGTAACAAGAGTCGTGTAAGGTGAGTTCTGATCCCCCGTTTATGGGGTAGAGCCCAATCGTGTAAGGTGAGTGCTGATCCCCCGTTTATGGGGTAGAGCCCGAATAAATGGTGCCCGGGGCCAACTCCATTTTAAACTCTAAAAACGTCTAGTAAAGTCTATCAAGCCCACGTGATATGTGGGTTTCACAATTCAATCTTGTCTAAACCTATCTAATAACCTACAATGCTATTTAATCTTTTATGGTAGGTATATAGGTAGGTATAAAATGCCCAAGCGAGCTAAAGAACTATCGGTAAAGGAATTGAATTCAATTATTGCTAATGGGAAAAGCGGTATATTTCCAGTTGGTAGAGTTGCTGGGCTTAACATACAGGTGAGACCACCAGAAGCGGCTAGTTGGATATTACGAACCACAGTAAACGGTAAGCGTAAATGGATTGGGCTTGGTGGTTATCCAGAAGTTCCCCTTGCCAATGCCAGAGAAGAAGCAGGAGAGCTTAAACGAAGAATACAGCGTGAGGGTTACGATCCCGTAGAGGAACGTTTACAGCGCCGTTCAGAGACCAAAAAAGAACAGCTTCAAACCTACACATTCAAAAAACTTGCCCTTGAATACGTGGAGAAACGTTCAAAGGAATTTAAGACAGAACAGCAAGTAAGAAAACTTACAAAAATGCTAGAAAACTATGCCTACCCAGTAATTGGCGGTATGCGTGTAGGTGACATTGACTTAAACGCAGTAAAATCAATGTTAGACGAGATTTGGCTTACCAAGAATGAAACGGCTAATAGATTACGCATTTATGTTGGTCATATTTTCGATATGGCAATAGCTAGAGGTATCTACACAGAACTTAACCCAGCTAGGTGGGATGGTGGCTTAAAAACCTTACTCCCAGCCCCACAAAAAGTAAGTAAAACTAAACACCACAAAGCATTAGACGTTGAACAGTTGCCAGAGTTTTGGGGCAAATTAATACGCGAAGAATGGCAAGGCGCAAAAGTTCTTCAATTCGGTATATTGACTGCTACGCGTTCGAGCGAAATGCGCGGTGCCTTATGGTCAGAGATAGACTTTAACGACAAGGTTTGGCGTATTCCTGCAAGCCGTATGAAAGGCGAAAACCCCAAAGACCACAATATTCCTTTAAGTAGCGCAGCTATCGACTTACTAAAAAGTTTACCTAAAGAGAATGTTTTAGTTTTCCCAAGCGCTAAGGGTTCATCGTTAACAGATGCGACCGTTTCAAAGGTGCCAAAACGTATTGGTTATGATGTTACCGCTCACGGCTTTAGAAGCACGTTTAAAGACTGGGCGCGTCAGTATGTGAAATTTAGCCACCAGCCTTACGATGATGATTTAACAGAATTAGCCTTAGCTCACGTCAACAACGACAGTACACGCGCAGCATACGCACGTAACGAGCTTTTAGAAGAACGTAGGCCATTAATGGAAGAATGGGCGCAATACTGTCAGAAGCGCTTAAACAATGTCGTACAATTAAGCGAGGCTAAGTGATGATTACCGATAAGGGAAAATCAGAGAGAGACGCTAAACAGGCGATAATAAAGCTTAAAAACTTCCTCGAATATGGTCACGAGCTAACGACGAGTGATAAAGAGAGAATTCTTCAAATATGTAATGCTTTACTTAACGATGAAGATATTTATTTAAAAAGTGAGTTAGGAAGAAAAGAGGAAGCCAACTTTCAGAAAAAAATAGCCGAGCACTTTCAAGTGTTTCTGCTAAAGAAATCGGGTTATACAAACCAACAGATTATTGACTTAGTTCCTCAAGTTGGGGAAGAAAGAAACATAAGCAGAATGATTTCGAGGTTAAAAACTCGATTAGAGATAAAGCATGAGAAAGGTGACCATTGGTATAGACTATGTGAAGGCTATCTCAAAAAATACTATGATGAACTCATAAAGCAAGGAAGGTTAAAGAAAGGTGATTATGAAAAAATCGAGTCATTCTTAGAAGATAACATTCAGTACACCTTCTACTCAGAAGGAACTAATATGTTTATGATTGATAGAGTAAAGTTTGCTGAAAAATTTCATATGACTAAGGCAGAAGAAAAAGAGAGATTTTTAAGATCTCTCAAAGAAAGTCGCGAATTTACAATTTCAAGCATCAGGACAAGTAAAAAAATCTAATTGTCCTGTCAGCATGTAAGATTTATCAAATGATGTGTGTGTCCTAATCAATACATAGAGAGACACACCTATGCAATATCTATCAGTTAAATCAGTATCACATCGTTACGACATCGGCGTTTCAACAGTTTGGTTACGCGTAAAGCAAGGCAAGCTTCCACAACCCGTTAAAGTTCATGGCACCTCTACACGCTGGAGACTCGAAGATCTTGAAAAGTTCGAGCAAAAGCAAGTACACGAGGCTTAACCATGAAAACGAAAGCAGATTACAGCCGCGAATACTTCCCAGCAACTCTAAACAATGGTTCACGCTTTAGCGCCCTACTTCGATTCATTATGACCCGTCTAAATCGTGGTGATATGCGACAAGTAAGCGTGTTTTCTGTCTGCAGCAAACAAAGCTTTACGCCCTCAGAAGTAAGAAAGGCATTTGATTTACTGGAGTCGCGCGAGATTGTCACATTCTCAATTCATCCAGCCAAATCAAGCGAGTTTATTACCGTCCACCTTACCAACTTAGGCCGTGAAATATTTAAGGGGCTAAGTGATGAAGCATAACAGGAAAGCACAGCGCAGTCGTAGACAGTATTTTTTCGACAAAAGACGACAGCAGCAAGGGGGCGAGTAAATGAGCAGCCTAGACAAAAACGCCTTACTGATAGCGGGAACTACCAGTAAGGCTACACCGATAAATGACCTTGGCGGGAACATTAATCAGCAAGATGAGTATAGCCCTTGTTTGGTGTGCGAATCAAAGCCGACCTTTTTAAACACGACCAGTAGTTACGAACCGATTATTCTTCTGTGTCGTGTTTGTGTAGAAAAAATCTATACAAGCAAAGGTCAAAAATTCGCTAACAAAGAAATACGTAAGGCAAAAGCGGAGGCGCGGAAATGAACAGTATTGATTTTGCGGCTTTGGCTAAACCAGTAGCAATGCAGCTTTTTGCCGATAAGCATAATACAAAGATGAGCAGTGCCAACGAGTTACGTTTCGGTAGTAACGGCAGTTTATCGATTTGCCTAAAAAAGGGCTTATATAAAGACCACGAGAGCGATACTGGAGGAGGCTTGAAAGCTCTTATTGAAAGAGAAACGGGACAGGACGGTATTGAATGGCTAATTCAAAATAATCATATTGATGACACAAGAGGTCAAGGAAAAGTAAGCGATTCTTCAAAGATAAGCCACAAGGCCAATAGAGCTGAATACATCTACACCAACGAAGACGGAGAACCGCTATATAAAGTTATTAGGGCGTACGATAGCCAAGGTAAAAAAAGCTTTTATCAAAACGGCTTCGTTAATGGTCAGTTTGTAAAATCAATGGACGGAGTAACGCCCGTCCCTTTTAAACTTACTGAACTATCTACGCGAGCAAGTGAGCCTGTTTACATCGTAGAGGGCGAAAAAGATGCAGAGCGTTTATTGAATGGCGGCCTACTCGCCACCACCAATTCAGGCGGTGCAAATAATTGGAAGCCTGACCTTAATCGACACTTTGAAAGTCGCGATGTAATTATCATTCCTGACAATGATGAGACAGGCAGAAAGCATGCAATTAAGGTGTGTGAAAACTTAGCTGAAATAGCGAAAACTATTAAGGTTGTTCATCTTAATAAGCAATGGCGAAGAATGCCCGAAAAAGGCGATGTAAGCGATTTTCTCAATGCTGGCTATGTGATTGAGGACTTAGCAAGAATAGCCCATGATACGCCCTTATATGGCGTTCCTGATGCGCTTGAATGGCTTTCAGATGCGTTAATTACTGATGATATGCTCAACACTACTCCACCAGCCAGAGAGCACCTTATTTGCGGCCTCTTACCCGCTGGTGTTGTGGGTATCATTGGCGCACCTGGCGGCACTGGTAAAAGCATGTGCGCATTACAAATGAGCATCTCAATAGCTTGTGGTGCTGAATTTTTTGGCCATGAAATAGAACGTCCTTGCAAAGTATTGTATTTGAGCGCAGAGGACGACAAAGAAGAATGCTGGCGCAGGCTTAACAGCTTTGTTACCAGCAACAGTATAAACGGCTGGAAAGGTAACGAAGAACCAATTGATACCGAGTTATTAAAGCGAAACCTATTCATTAAAAGCTTAGTTGGTGAGTCCTTTTTGCTTACTCAGGCAGAGGGAACAGGCGTGGCAATGCCAACGAGTGAAGCCGACAATTTAGCCGACCTTGTTGCACAGATTGATAATATAAAACTGATTATTGTCGATACTTACAGCCGTTTTAATGGCGGTAAAGAAAACAGTAACGAAGATGCAGCACAATTTATAAAAGCATGTGAACGTTTATCAAAGAAAACTGGCGCTACTGTATTAATAATCGCGCATACCCGTAAAGGAGGGCGCGGAGATGTAGACGACCTAGCAGGCGGTGCGCGTTTTGTTGATTCTTCACGCTGGGCGGCAACGCTGCACGAGTATTTGAGCGATGAGCAGACACTTAAGCAATGTGAGAAGCAAGGTATCGAGTTTAGCGAAGCTAAGCGGCATGTTTGCTTTAAAGTGGTTAAAGATAATTACTTAGGCATTAAGGGCAATACTATTTATTTGAGACGTTCTGAAAATGGTGGCATTTTAAAGGCGCATGAAAATATGCTTACTGTTATTGGTGAAAGCACAAAACAGACAAAGGCTGTCAATCAATATGACGAGTTATGTGAAAAGCTTGTGACGTTCTTAAGAGAACGTAATGCGAATAAGGATTACATAACCACCAGCAAATTGAAAAATGTATATTCAGGTAAAGTAGGTAGATTTGGTGTATCGGATAAGGTTTTACTTCAAGTGTTGGAAAGAGCAATTGATGAGGGCGTTCTATTTAAACGACCAATGAAGCCAAAAGGCGAAAGCTTACATGTTACTGCAGACGAAGCAGTATAATCGTAAAAGTTGATTTGATTAGGAGCCTGTAACAGATTCTGTGTAACTGCCATTAGTTAATGTGCTTTTCGAGTCGTTCCTCGAACTCGATAATAAAACGACTCATCGCCTGACGCCAGTTTTGAATCGGCATCGACCATTTCTTACTG
>Ga0208879_1000545_pt1 | contig 38828 bp, 35 predicted proteins | sample Knorr_S15_td_Bot_FD_185605 | JGI IMG/M metagenome (GOLD analysis project Ga0208879, IMG submission 185605) | Marine microbial communities from Southern Atlantic Ocean transect - Knorr_S15_td_Bottom_ad_5009_LV_A (SPAdes) (version 2) | ecosystem: Environmental > Aquatic > Marine > Oceanic | place... | reverse complement strand
TTCGGTCGTGGACGTCTTTCATCCGGTCGCGGTTGCCGCCACCGACCTCCGCCGTGGACCAGCCGGTGAAGCCGATCTCCGCAAGCGCACGGCGCACGTCCGGCCAGTCGACGTCACCGTCGCCGATCTTGCAGAAGCCGTTCGACTTGCCCCACCCCTTCACGTCGAGCTTGACGATCCGTTTGCCAAGCGTGCGAATCCACTCGGCCGGCTTGCCGAAGCGCTGGTGGTTGCCGATGTCGAAGTAGCTCCCCACCCACGGGCTGTCGATCTCGTCGAGGTACTTGGCCAACAGGTCGGCCGTTTGGTTGTTGTCGCCTTTCGGGTCGTACAGGAAACCGTTCCAGACATTCTCGATCAAAACATGAATGCCCAGTTTTGCGGCCAAGGGCAGTGCCCAGTGAATCTGCTCGATCGAGCGATCCCAAACCTGCTGGTGATTCTCGTTCTCTGCATCGCGAACAGCACCCGGCACCAGAAGCACCGCTGAACCTTTGACCAAGTGGGCGTCGCGGATGGCTGTCCTGAGCCCGTCGAGCCCCTTCCGGCGCGTATTGGCATCCGGAGAAGAGAGCCGTGTGACCCAGTGGATCGAATCGACAACGCCGTGAATCGGGAGGCCGGTTTCGCGGCTGGCGGCCAGGGCTTCCTTTTTGTCCACGCCGCCCGGGCTGTTGAGTTCCACCCCGTCGTAGCCAATCTCCTTGAGCAACTTGAACTTTTCGGCGATGGAGATTTTCTCATTGAACATGCCGAACTTGATCGACTTGAGAATGCGCGACTTGAGGCGCGGCTTGTCGTCGGCCGCCTCGCCAAGCGCCGGCAGCGCGGTGGCGGCCAAGGCCAAGCCGCCGGCTTTCCCGAAGTCGCGGCGATTGATGCTCGGCTCGCTCATCGCTTTAAACGAAAGGCGTGAGGCCCGGCTTGGCCAAGGGCGGCGGCGTGTGCTTGCCGGTCTTCCAGTTCATGTCTTTCGGGTAGCGATCCTCCTTCGCACTGAGTATCTGCTCGTAGGTGATTTCCTTGCCGGTGTAGGCGGCGGTACGGCCCATGATCGCCATCATTGTGCTGAGCGCCATGCGGTCACCGTTGTTGATCGGCTTGCCGGCGCGGATCGACTGGAACAGTTCGTTGTGCTCAATCTGATACATGTTCCCTCTCTTGCCGTCGTAGCTCCAGCGGCCCTTTGCGTTCTCGATGAAGATGCTGCGCGCGATTTCACCGCGACCCTTGGTGCCGAGCAGGTAATCGCTGGTTTCATTGTGGCACCGGCGCTGCTGGCGCTGGGCCATGAAGGCGCGGACGCCCTCCGGGTACGAGTAGTTCACCTCGATGTGATCGAAAATATTGCCGCTGTTGTTGGGGATGCCTCGACCGCCAACGGCCGTGCAACTGACCGGGGGCTTGTCCCGCATGGTCCAGGCAATCTTGTCAATGCTGTGCACTGCCTGCTCGACCAATCCGTCGCCGCCGAGCCATGCGAAGTTGTACCAGTTGCGCACCTGCCACTCGATGTCACTCCACTCCGGCTTGCGCTCGGAATCAGGGCGCATCGGCTTGACCGGGCCGGTCAGGTAAGTGGCGTAAACCGACTGAATGTCGCCGATCTCGCCACCGAGAATGCGATCATAAAAGGCGCGGCGCTCGTGGTCGTAACGCCAGCAAAAACCGGCGACGATCGCCAGGTTTTTCTGCTTCGAAATCTTTACCGACTCCATGATGGAGCGCACGCCCGGCGCGTCGGTGGCCATCGGTTTCTCGATGAAACAATGCTTGCCAGCCTCGACCACGGCGCGAAAGTGCAGCGGACGAAACCCCGGCGGCGTCGCGAGCACCACCAGATCCACCCCGCTGTTGATCAGCTTTTGGTACGCATCCAGCCCGACGAACTGATGCGGCACGTCCACTTTTTTCTCATGCCGTTTCTTGAGGCCGTTCACGGCGCGATCGACCTTGTCCGGGAACACGTCGGCCACGGCGGTCAACTTGACGTTGTCATCAGCCAAGAGGGCCTGATTGGCCGCCCCGGTGCCGCGCCCACCGCAACCGACCAGCCCCACGCGAATGGTGTCGCTGTTCTGGCCGTAAGCGGTGCCACGTGAAATCAGACTCAGCGTGGCGGCGCTGGCCACGGCTGCGGTCGAGGAGGTCTTAAGAAAATCCCTGCGGGACGTCTCGCCGTCAGAAGTCGTTTTGTTGTTCATGATAATCCCCTGAAAACGGGGAGGCTACGCACCCCCAAAGTCGAGTGCAAGCCAAGCGCTTGCAAGCGGGGAACAGTCCCACCCCAGACCAAAAACCCGGACTGGTGTCATCCGCGTTTTCTTCGGAAATAGTGGCCAAGCCTACTTGATTTTTGAAAAATCGGTGCCGGCGAGAAAGTCGTTCACAATTTTCTTCACCAAGCGGCCGTCCTTGGTGGATTCCTTGCGCGCCTTTTGCCAGTCGGGATCGGCGCTGAACGCCTTGAACGCCTTGTTCCTCGCCTCGCGGCTGGGGAAGGCCAACATGTAAACAAGCTTGTTCTCCTTGTTGTCTACAGGGACCCAGTAGCCGACGTTAGTCATGCCGTGCTTCTTGAACAAAGTCACCGTGTGGTCGCGAAACCGGGCCAGCAGCGCGTCGAGCTTGCCCTCGTTGGCGTAGTAGGTGCGAATCTCGAAGACGCGGTTTTTCTCCTCGGCCTGCGCAAAATCCAGACCCGCAACCGGGCTCCAGAAAAACGCAGCCGCCAACAAAACAAGACAATGAGTTTTTTTTAACATGATTCGAATGATGCCTGCGCATCGCAACACCCCCCGCCCCGCCTGTCAAAGACTAATTGCGCGATCGCCGCTTTGACTTGGAGCGCAGATCCCACGCCTCGACCCATTTTTCGCCGGTGAACTTCATGCCTAAGTCGCTGACGAGGCGGCGGCTCATGTCGCCCAAGTGGCCCGCACCGTAAAAAATCCCGATCCGCTTTTTGCCCTTGGCCAACTGCTCGCGCAGCACCTCCAGCGCAATGAGATTGCGCTCGGTGATAATGGTCGAACCCTTCTCACCGCCCAGCGTGTCGAGGATGTCCGTCGTGGCGAACTGCTGTGCCATCACCCGCTTCAGCGCCAGTTCCCGGTCGCTGGAAAAAAACGCGAACAACAGCGCGAAGTCACTCGCACCGCCCTGCTTGTTCGCCCGTTGCTGAGCCAACCCCTCCATGAACAACTGCATGAACATCGTGAAAAACGACTCGCCGCGCTCCTTCATTTTCTGGGCGAACTCCTCCGGCGACATGTCGGCATGCACCATGTTGGGCGCGTCGTAGTCGATCCCGTCGAGTTGGAACGAAAGCCCGAGCATGTCCTTCGCGCCAAGTTGCATGCCGCCGATCACGGTCATGCCCGCCTCAAAACTTTTCTCCTCCGCGCCTGACCCCGAGTCGCTTCCCCCTGTGGTTCTCGGCTCCGGCTTGTCCCTGTCCTTCCATCGCTTGGGCGAGCCACCGGCTTCATCCTTCTCCGCTACCATCTCGTACAGGAGCGCGTCGTACTTTTTGAAACTGTTGTCGAGTTTTTGGAAGTAAGCCTTGTCGCCGATGTGGATGGCGCCGATCAAGTCCACCGTCACGCCGGCCTTGGCCAGTTTCTCATCGGTCGGCACGAACCGGATGATCGACGTGTCGAGCGACTGCGGGATGCGTGGCCGCTCCGGGTTCATCGTCATGCGGATGAATTTCTCGGGCAGCTCTGATGCCGGCTTGGCCTGCTCCGCAGCCCAGCCGGCGGTCATGGCCAATGTCAGGCCCAACAGTGTGAATAGAGTTTTTTTCATCTTTCCAGTTTTAATTGACGCCGCTATGACTCTTCATTATTTGGCTATACACGCCGCTAATTCCGAAGGTTACGCCCCCTGCAAAAAAGGGCCGCCGCTACTCGCGCATGATGGTGATAAAGCCAGCCTCCTGTGTATAGGCGCAATGTAAAGGCTTACCGTGTTGCCGTTGCCGCCGATGCTGGTCTTGTTGAGCGAACCGCCCGGCGAAAGGGAGAACTTGGCCTTCGCCGACTCGCCGCAAATTACCCTCCAAAAAACACCGCGCCGCCGATATAACCAGCGCCGTGCCGGAGTTGACCGCACCCGACAGAGGGGTCTGGGGTTGGGTACACAAAGCCTACTCGCTTAGGCGGGTGAACGGTGGTGGCATCGAAAAGGCCAAAGTGGTGCTGGAAGAAGCCGCCAAGCTGTTTCCAGACGATGACATGATCCAATACAACTTTGGCGTGCTCCTGCGCCCAACTGGGCCATGGCAGGTTCCACCTTAAAAAAGCCGATCCGTGGTCGAAGAATGAGGGTAGGCGTAATGTGACAGATCAAGCTTATGGCGTTGGATGATGAGGATCTGAAGCCGCTTTGGGAGGCGGGTTAGCGGGGGTAGCACTAATTTTATCGAGCAAATCCGGCTCTTATGCGGTCATCCTACTCGGGTGAAACTAAAACCCCCTACTCTAGCGGCCCCGCTGTGCGTTGCATTGGCAAGCTAAACAGCCGGTCGGGGGGCTTCCAACTCTACGCCCTCATTCAATCCACAAGGGATTTAGGTTTATAGAATTTTTGGGCAAATGAATTTTTGTATTGACTCAAGTTAATCTTTATGGTGAGTTTTGTCCTTACCCAATTCCATTATTATGAAACACAACAGAATCATCTTAAGGAGCACAACGCGATTATGCAGGAAAATGCCGAGGTGGAAGGTGGGTTTTGGGAGTATCTTGAGGATCTGAGCAGCAAGGAATTGCCCAAATAATTCGCTGCGCAGGGAGATCCTACCCCACCAACAGCACGGCTGCGATTGTTGTGATTAGGAGTTTCATAAGTCGAAGGGGAGTGAGTAGCAGCTTAACCGATGTTTTCAAGGGCTAAATGCTGTCATTGGAGTGCTTTAATCGGCTTCGGCTGACTGGGTTTTACTTTCTCAAGTTGCTTCGCGAGCTAATTTGCATAATTCGTATGCTTGGGCTTTGGACCCGTGGGTGGCTTCACGCCGTTTGCCAGCATAACGGCAGTGATGGCATCGACCGTTGCGAATGATGGCTTAAAATTACCGGGACGATATCCTTCGGCGATCAGAAGCGGCGTCCTGTTCAATGCATTCTTCGTATTCCAAATTCGGATATCAGCCCCCAACTCATGGAGGTATTCCGCCATGGATGGAATATTTTTGTAGGCTGCCCCATGCATCGCTGTTTCGCCATTGGAATCAACGGTATTGATATCCGCGCCAAGGGAAACCAGATACTTGACCGCTGCGAGGCATTCGGCTTCTGAGCCTGCTTCCTCTTCCGGGGCGGTACTGCCGATTCCTGCGGCAACCATTAACGGTGTTGTGCCATCCTCGTTGGGGATAAGCGGATCCGCTCCCAGCTCGACAAGCAGCTTCATGTAAGCGAGATCGGCCCTGTCGGAGGCAAGAAAGAAAGGCGTGGCTTCAATCACACTCACACGACCTCTCCCAGCTCGTCTTCCCTTCTTTAGCCGGGCATTGACATCAGCCCCCCGTTCCACGAGTTCACGGATGAACTGATCACTATTCCGCCGGCCGGATCCTCGGGGTTTCGGATCGCCCTCGGCAGACTCACCGATGTCAGGTTTACGAATCCACGTGAGCGAATGCAATAGGGTATAGCCTGAACGATCATCATTGGGATCAGCTCCTGCATCGAGCAATTCAACCGCCAAATCGTAATGCCCGTTTTCGGCCGCCAGTAGCAAAGGACTTGTCCCCTTCTTCGGGAGTTTGCCCCCGGATTTAGAAGGTTTCATCACCGCATTAATGCTGGCGCCGGCATTGAGCAACATCCTCACCACCTCTGTTCTTCCTTCTCTAACAGCGAAAAAGAAGGGCGTGTATCCAGATCTCTCCAAGGGCGATTGAAAATCCGCGCCCGCAGAGAGAAGCGCCTGGATAACATCTGAATGCCCTTCCGCAGCCGCCCACATTGCGGCTGTCTGGCCGTTTCGTTCTTTGGCGTCGATTTCTGCTCCCGCATTGATTAGTGACGTGACAGCACCGATATCTCCCGTTCGAGCTGCTGTCATTAACACCGTTTCACCTCCACTGGTGGTTGTATTGGGATTCGCCCCTGATTCAATAAGCATACGCACCAGTTTTGCATTTCCATTAACGCAGGCAAGGTAGAGTGGCGTGATGCCATAACGATTCTGCGCGGAAGCGTTCGCACCCAGATCCAGCAGTCTTTTTCCAAGTTCCCAATTGTCATGATAAGCAGCCCAGTGCAGGGCTGTCATGCCATCGACTTGTGGAATGTTTACATCGATCTGACTCGATAAAAGCTTTGTAGTTCGAGCGGGATTACGCGCTTCAACAGCTCCTGCGAGCGAAGGGCTCCTCCCCTGCGCCACAATTGAAACGATCGCCCCGAATAGCAGAGCGAGGGTGACAGCTCTGTGACTCCACTTAAATCCGGATTTTCGGTTAGTGAATTGATCCATTCTGGACTGGGTGGCCTTCACCTTGATTCTTTTCATGGAGCAGAATTCTGTTCACAAGGACAACGGCTCAAAGAGATTGTCAATTTTCCCGTTGCTGTCGCCAAATTTATCCAATTTGACACCTACTTTGTCCAACAGAGTGAGATGCAAGTTGGCAAGTGGAGTTGGTTTGTCATAACGAATATGACGATTTCCTTTCATCCCTCCGGCGGCACCTCCAGCGAGGATGATGGGCAGATTAGTGTGATTGTGCACATTCGGATTGCCAATGCCGCTGCCGTAAAGAAGCAAAACATTGTCGAGCAACGATCCGTTTCCTTCTGGAGTGTTCTGGAGCTTTTCAAGGTATTCGGCAAAAAGAGAGACGTGGAATGCATTGATTTTCGCCATTCGCGCAATCTTGTCTGGATCATCTCCATGGTGCGAAAGTGGATGATGCGGGTCCGGAACCCCGATTTCGGGATAGGTACGGTTGCTCGTTTCACGAGCGATCTGGAATGTAGTGACACGCGTGATGTCGCCTTGGAACGCAAGCAGTTGCAGATCGAACATCAACCGGGCGTGATCTGCATACGATGCGGGGACTCCCATCGGACGCTCAAGATCCGGCAATGGATTGTCCTTCGAATCGGTCTCCGCGTTTTGAATGCGTCGCTCCACCTCACGAATCGAATCCAGATACTCTGAAACGCGGGCTTGATCACTTGCCCCGAGTTCGCGTTTGAGTCGGTTCATATCATCAGCGATCGAATCAAGCAGGCTCGCCCTCTCGCGCAGAGCAGCGCGTCGCTCCTCGGGGGTGCCTCCTTCTCCAAATAGATTTTCAAAGACCAAGCGAGGGTGGGCTTCAGCAGGCAGTGGTGTCGTGGGGGAAGACCATGACAAATTGTTTTGATAAACGCAGGCATATCCATTGTCGCACTGGCCAACCGTCTGCATGAGATCCATCGCGAGCTCCAATGAGGGTAGTTGCGTTTGGTGTCCGATCTGCTTCGCGGCTACCTGATCGGCGGTTGTTCCCAGATAGTAATCGGAACTCTCCGTGACTTTGGCCTTGGCGGCGCTGAGAAAAGAAGAGTTCGAAGTTGCGTGCGACCCCGGGTAAGCAGGTCTTAATTCCATGTTGGTGAAGACCGTCATTTGGTCCTTAACCGGTTTCAGTGAGTCCAGGATCGGCGAGAGCTTATCAAGCGTGTCTTCACTTCCGGGTGTCCATCGAGACTCGTCGCATCCCATTGGCATGAAAATGTAACCGAGTCGACGCACACCGTCTGCCGGAGTCTTGATCGCAGCCGTTGCTGCCGGAATCATCGCGTCTAAAAGAGGCAGCGCAAATGATGCGCCTGCTCCTTTTAGAAAGGTTCTTCGGGGTAATGATTTTCTAGTTATGAATCTCATGACATTTTCGTTTTGTTCTAGTTTCAATGGGCTAAGACGTGCTCGCCTTTCGACTTGGATCTCATCTGAAAGGGCACGCTTTTTGTTATTCCGAGTATGATTGTTGAAAAACGAAACTCGTCAGCCTGCGCTGCTCTGACGATCTGACGAATCGCCGGGGCATCGTACGATTCAACTCCCCTGCCGAGTGCGAATGTAAGCAACTTCTCACAAAGAGTGCGGACGAATAATTCAGGGCGCTCAAGCAGGCCGTTCTCCAGGTTTTCAACCCCGGCAAAGACACTGCCGTCTGGGAGCCCTCCCGATACGTCTATCACGGAGCCGTTTTCGAATTCCCTCCAGCGCCCCACAGCATCAAAGTTCTCCAGAGCGAAACCGATGGGATCCATTAGATCGTGGCAACTCGCGCAGGCCGGATTGGCTCGATGTTCCGCAAGACGATCTCTCATTGAAAGGGTCGCGTCTACCTTGTTCTCTTCAAGGGCCGGAACATTCGGTGGTTGCGGTGGCGGCGGTGTGCCGATGATGTTTTCAAGCACCCAATTGCCCCGGATCACGGGGGAGGTGCGTGTCGCATAGGACGTAACGGTGAGAATGCTGCCCTGCCTGAGAAGGCCACCGCGCTTATGTTTCGAATCGAGAGCGACACGTCTAAAGCGACTGCCGAATATACCGGGAATGCCATAGTGACGGGCCAGACGTTCATTTAGGTAAGTAAAGTCCGCCTTCAGTAAATTCAAAACGCTGCGATCTTCACGGAAAACGCTTTCGACGAACAGCTCTGTTTCCTTGCGAAAAGCTTGACGCAAATTGTCGTCAAAATCCGGGTAAAGCCTCAAGTCGGGCGTAATAGAATCGAGATTGCGCAAGTGGAGCCACTGACTTGCGAAATTATTGACCAAGCTAATTGAGCGGGGATCGGACAACATGCGGCGCACTTGCGTTTCAAGCACGTCGGAATCCCGTAGTTTGCCGCAGATCGCCAAATCAAGTAATTCCTCGTCAGGTAAACTGCTCCAAATAAAAAAAGAAAGCCTGCTCGCCAGTTCAAGATCGCTAATGTGATAGGCTGTTCCAGGTGTCGCTTGAATCGGTTCCTTTTCAACACGAAAGAGAAACTCGGGGCTGACGAGAATCGAAGTGAGTGCGCTTTCGATCCCTGCTTCGAACCCGCCGTCGTGAACCCTATCACGAAAGAACGCTATCGGTTTTATTAAGTCAGACGTTGAAATGGGACGACGAAAGGCTCGCTTCATAAGATTCGCCAGTATTTCGCGAGCGATAGGCTCCTCCTCACTCCCTCCACTCGGCTGTCTAATGAAGATTTTCTCTCTGCTCGGTGTTTGGCCTGCGCCTTTGGCTTTGTACGGCCCTGTAATGGAAATTTGGTAAACGGCCGGGGAAAGGCGCGGGTGGCGGTGCAAATTGAAATGCGCTTCGAACGGCTTCCGTTTGTTTTCAAGGAGCGAATACGATTTTTTGAGAAAGGTAACACCTACTTTTCGGGGGCCCGCGCGAACAAAGGTTCTCGTTTTTAAATGCTTGTCGACTTCGCTGTGTCTTTTACCTGCACGCGCCACCGTAAACTGCTTAATCACCGCTCGATCAATCAGGATTTCCATCTTGTGGGTACCGTTAAGCCCCTCCACATGTTCATTCCGGTCGCGGGAGAGCAGAACCTCGATTTCGTACTCCCCATCCTGCGGGAACGTATAGGACAACAAGGCCCCGCCACGGGTGCCGATCGGGAGACCATCAATGTGTTTTTCCTGCGTGTAGTCGGCGGTAATTCGAAAGGTATCTCCTCGAAGTTTGTTCGAGGGTCTCCCAACGGCCAAACGGCTGATCTTCTGGGCCGCCGAGATATATCGATCGAGCAGGCTGGGAGAAAGCGTGCCGACAGTGACATTGTCGAATCCATGGCTTTCCTCGTCTTTGGGAAGCAAGCTTGCCGCGTCGACCTCCACCCCGAGAAGGTCTCGAATCGAGTTCTGGTATTCCGTTCGGTTGAGTCGTCTGAATGTTTCAACTCGACCAGGTCTCGGATGGGCGGCAGCTTGGGCATCAATGTTTCCAACCAACGATTCGATTACCGTCTCATACGTTTCATCACTGGGGCGTTTTCGATTCGGCGGAGGCATCCGGCGCGACTGAAGTCGAGTCACCACCTTTTCCCAGATTTCGGAATGCTGTGTTACATCTTCAAACCGGATGGCATCGAGATTCAAGCTGCCTTTGTTCTCCTCCTTGTTGTGGCAACTAACGCAGTACTTGTTCACCATTGCCAATCTTGAAGAAATCGCAGGAGTTACATCCTTTCCGATATTAAAGGTTAAGATCGCGTGATCAAGCCAATCCGCCCCAGCCGAATAGTCTCCCTCACTCGGACGTGGTTCATCAGGCTTGTCCTCGGGGGGCATCTCACGTTCGCGCAACATCCAGGCGACTTCTTCCCAAGTATCTGAATGCTGAGCCATGTCCACCTCAAGGATGCTCTCAAGATCAAGCTTCCCTTTCTTCTTTTCGGGATTGTGACAACTGACACAGTAGTCCCTTACCAATTCGAGCAACGGCGATTCGACCGTTTGCTTCTGAGACCAAAGGCACTCCAGTGGCAAAAGCAAAATCACTAAAACCAAGAGCGCTAAAGACCGTCCGCACTTCGAAAGAATCGACTTATCTAAAGAGCGATACATGTTTAACTGTGTACTGTTGGACTGGCAAAAAACGGCGATAAAACAGGCTTCAGAGAAAATATCTCCTTGTTGGGGAGGAAGCAGTACTCCCTCATCGAATTTGGAGGACTTCCCTCGCAGTTCGACAAATCACAACCCGCCTGATCAACCCATTCATTGTCCTAAACCCAAAACCTCACAAACTCTGTTATACCTCAGCGTCGAAAATGCCATAACATCTTGCTATGCAAAAACATAACGACACACAAGCGGTCACGGCAAAAACAGAGTGTATTCAAGAAGAATTGGAATTTCCAGACCTTATATCCAGAAATGGGGTGGTTGAAGCCATGGATTAATTTACCACCTGCTGCGCCCGAGAATTACGGATTGGACAAATATACTGGAATCTTAATTCCACGCCCGCTCACCCCAATGACCTGCTGACAAACTCACTACAATTTTTCAGTGAGTTGTTGCGCTGATTCATTTATCTGCGTTGTGAATGGTTGTGAGGTGCTTGGAGATATCTGGTCAAACCAAACAACAGCATAGCTGCGATTGTTGTAAGGAGGTGTTTCATTTCAACTCTGCACCCGTCTTGCCTCCGTGTTTGCGGAGGAGGTCTGCGATTTCGGAATGTTTGCGCCTGATGGCCCCGTCTAGTGGGGTGGCGCCAGACTTATCCTTCGCATTTACTTCTGCACCTTTAGCCAACAATAGTGCAGCGACTTCCTTACCACCCTAATAGGCCGCAGAATGCAAAGGAGTTCCTCCTCTCCTTTCCTTCGCATTTACATCCGCGCTGTTGGCAATTAGCAGTTCAGCAACTTCGTTGTGACCTTTCTGAGCCGCAAAATGCAAAAGAGTCAAATCATTAAAACCCTTCGCATTCACATCTGCACCTTTGGCAATAAGCAGTTCGGCGATTTTCTTGTGACCATTGAGAGCCGCAAGATGCAAAGGAAGAATGGTTTTTCGGCCTCCACCAAAACTGCCACCACCCATGCCGCCAGTTGAGGCAAGAAAAACACCAGTCAACACGCCGGCAGTAACGACTTCAGAACTACTCTTCCTACTCGGAATCGGCGCATTTACATCAGCACCCGCATCCAAGCGCTGTTTGACAGTTTCAATATCTCCTTTTTTTATGGCATCTGAAAGTGAGTAGTCTGGCGGCAACATCGTTGCACACCCCACCAAAATCACTGCTGCGATTGTTGTTAGTAGTAGTTTCATAGTCCTGACGTGCGTTAAATAATAGAGAACCATTCATAACGGTACAACTCCAATTAGCCGTCCTGGCCGGAACCGTGTCTATTGCAGGCACGGCTTTTTTTGGGCCGGGAATGAATCCTAACTTGCAGGACAACGCATGGCAGAAGACGTAGCAGAGGCAACGGAAAGCCTCCCTAAAGAAGCCGGACAAGTGGGCTTGATCGTCCCTTGGATCAGCTGGACTTGACCAAGATGTTGGCCGAGTCGTTTGAGCCAGAGGAACAGGAAGGGTCCGAGGAGACATCGCTGAGTGGCGATGCGGTGGAGGAAGCCGAGCCGGTTGAGGAATCGACCGAGGATGCGGGGGACACCGAACACGTTCTTTCACAGGAGGAATCGGAAACGGAATCCGATGCCTAACGGTTGGCCAAGCGGGAAATTGCCCTCCTAAAATACGGCTTGGGCCGCTAGGGTTTGTGGCGTGCCGGAGTTGACTGAGACCCGCGAGCCGCCGTCGGACTGGACGGATCTGTTTTTCCGCTTCCTGTCCGACGAAAAGGACGCCTCGGTGTACACGCAGCGCAATTACCGGCAGGCGCTGGGCGAGTTCGCGCGGTGGCACCGCGACACCAACGAGTCACCGGTGCGCTGGAGTGAACTTGAGCGGAACGACTTCCGGCTGTTTCTGCGGCAGCTTGGCCGCAGGGAACTCAGCCAAGCAGCGATCCGGCTGCGGTTCAGCGCGCTCAACTCGTTTTACAAGTTTCTAATGCGGCGCGGCCTCGTCGAGTCATCGCCGGTGAAGGATGTCACCCTGCCCAAGCCAGCCAAGCGGCTCCCGCAATTCCTGACCATCGACCAGATGAACGCACTGCTCGACGCGCCGATGCAGGAGTTCGAAGCCGAACGAGTCGCCAAAAAAGGGACGAAAAAAAAAGCCAACCAAGTGCCGTACCTCCGCGACTGGGCGATCCTCGAGACGATTTACTCTTGCGGCCTGCGCATCGGTGAGATCTGCCGGATGTTAGCCGGTGAAATCGAGCCGGACGAACACGTCGTCAACGTGCACGGTAAAGGCAAAAAGGAACGGCAAGTGCCGATCGGCCGCGCCGCCGTCGAGGCAATCCGGTTTTATTGGGAGCGCTTGGCCAAGCCACCCGCACCCGACGAGCCGGTGTTTTTCGCCTCAGAGAAAAAACGCAGTGCCATCTACCCGCGCTTGGTTCAGTTGCGATTGAAGAATTATCTGAGCGCATGCGGACTGGATCCAAGCCTCACGCCGCACAAGCTGCGTCACAGCTACGCCACGCATCTGCTCGACGCCGGGGCAGACTTGCGGAGCGTGCAGGAGATGCTGGGCCACGCGAACCTCACGACGACACAGGTGTACACGCACGTGACCACCGAGCGAATCAAGCGCGCCTACGACGAGGCCCACCCTCGGGCGTGAAACCAAGCGCTTGGCCAAGCGCTATTCGGTGGCCAACTGCTCGGCGACGGGTTGTTGGGTCGACTGGGGCTTGGGCTGGGGGAAAATCTGGTAGAGCAGGAGGTAAATCAGCACGCCGGTGATTGAGACGTACATCCACAGCGGCCACGTCCACTTGGCGATTTTTTTGTGCTGCTCGAACCGCTCCTTCAGCGCGCGGCTGAGCGTCATGAAAATGAGCGGCAAAATCACCACCGCCAAAATAATGTGCGTGATCAATATCGTGAAATAGATTGGTTTAAACCAAGCCGGCTCCACGAACTTTGTCGACCCGGTGTTATAGTGGTAGATCAAGTAGCAGGTCAAAAACACCGCAGAAGTCACAAAGGCGCTGACCATGCAGTTGCGGTGCGCGGTCTTGTTGCCCTTCTTGATGAAGACGAAGCCGAGCGTGAGGAACACGGTGGCGAGCGCGTTGAGGCAGGCGTTGATGAGCGGCAAATCCTGTATGGTCATTTTGCGGGTTCGCTTAACAACGAGTTGGCGATGGAGATGGCTTTTTCCTTCCAGCCGTCCTCCATGCTCTCAAGCACACCACGGAGTCGGCCCTGCCGGTCGATGACCACGAAAATAGTGGCGTGGATGAACAGATCCTCCGGCGTGGCTTGTTCGCCGGGCGGCTTCTCGCGGGCGATCAGTTTCATCCCGTCCACAGCCAAGCGCACGATCTCCGGCTTGTCGCCGGTGAGGAATTGCCAGCGCTCGGCGTTCGCGCCGAAGCGCTTGGCAAAACCCTGCATGACCTTGGGCGTGTCGTGGCCGGGATCGGTCGTCAGCGTGGCGAAGGCGACGTCCGGCTCGGCGGCAAAGTGCGCCTGCAACTCGGCCATGCGCTTGGTCATCACCGGGCACGGCCCGGGGCAGCGGGTGAAGATGATGTCGGCAAACCAGACCTTGTTGGCAAACTTGGCCAAGCCGACCGGCTGGGCCAACTGGTTGGTCAGGGTGAAGTCGCTGAGCTGCGAGATGACCGGCAGGTCCCGCTTGGCCAAGCCGGACTCGGCGGGGCTGGAACCCGGGGCGCGTTGCTCCCGTATGAATGCAAACAGGACGGCCAGGATCACCACGGCCAAGCCGCCCCAGACAAGCCAGCGCACGGTTCGTGAGTACGATTCCATTTTAACAAAAAAAGGGCACTCCGTTCAGAGCGCCCCGGAGAGTTCGATCAGGGCAGGCGATGCTCAGGCTTTGTCGTCCGTGGCCGTGGTGGCGGTTGGCTTTTCAGCGGCCGGTTTTTTCTTTTCGACTTCAGCCTTGTACCACTCGTTCCAAGCGGCCTCGTCAACGACTTTCACGGCGCCTTTCATGCGGGCATGGCCGTCGCCGCAAAGCTGGGCGCAGGTGATCTGGTAGCGGCCCACTTTCACCGGCCTGAAGTGAATCGGAATGCGCATGCCGGGAATCACGTCCTGACAGACGCGCAGCGGCAACACCTTGAAACAGTGGATGACATCCATTGAGGTCAGGTCGATGGTGACGCTTTTGTGTGTGCCATCCTCGTTTTTGATCATCGGCACCACGATGTCGGACTTGAGCACCTCGACGTCGTCCTCCCAGTAAGGCTTTGACTTGTCGATGCCGAAGGGGTTGGCCGCGCTGACGAGGGTCTTGGATTGGGCGCCGAGTTTGCCGTCGGCACCGGGGTAACGGGCATTCCATGCAAACTGCTCGGCGGTGACGCGCACCACGCTCTCATCGCTGAAGTCGGTGGGCTTGTTCACATAAAAATTCCAGTAGTAGATGGCCAGCACCACGAGGACGAGTTCCGCCACGATGACGGCACCCTCGATCGAGTTGGTGATCGTCTTGGTCTTGACGCCCTTGTAGTCCGCCTTGGGATTGTTGGTGGCGCGAAACTTCCATAGCGCGACGAAATAATAAATGATCCAGCCAACAAAGAGCACCAGCATCAGCAGGTGAACGGCGATGATTAACCCGTCGATCTCGCCCCCGTCCTGGGAGACGACTTCCGGGAAGGAGAATGCTTTAATTATTCCTGATAGTAAGTCCATTTCAGACAATTATTCCTTAAACAATTCGGGATCCTCAAACTGGGCGTAGGCTTTGCCGCGCCTGGAGAGAAAAATAAAAAAACCACCCACGCCGCCAAGCACGGGAACCAGTATGAGAACCAGGCTCGCGATGCCCCACTGCAGGCCCTTGGTCATCGGGGAGTCGGGCGCGCCGAAGCAAACCGCGCACGCCTCGAGCGCGCTTGGCCAAGCGAGCATGGCCAGGGCGAGGAGCAACAACCCGGTTGTGTGCTTTCGGTTCAAAGGTAACTGACGTGTTTCAGTTTTTTCAAAAAATAACGGAGGTACACCGACAGGCCAACCGTGCCCAACAGCGATAGGATACCCAACACCAACTCAGCCGTTTTGCCGCTGGAACCGTGGTTCACCACTCCCCAAACCCCGAACATCAGCGTAAAAAGGATGGAGAGGATGATGAAAACCAGATGGAACGCCTTGAGCGACATGTTCAATTTATTCTTTTTTTGCTCGCCCGCCTGGGCTTGGGTACCGCCGCTTCAACGGGTGCGGGTTGACTCAGCATTTTGACGGTAAGAACAGTAAACGACGCCGGTAACGCCACGCCCAACAACGATGCCAAGACCACCCATATTACTGGCATCTCTATCCTGTCCAGATTGGGGGCATCCCCGTCGGCCCACATAATCAACCCCATCATGCCGGCAAAGAAGAAGAAAGTGATCACCATGGTCCAAGTGATCATGATCAGTTTCTTGTCCCATTTGTAGTGCATGAAAATCGCCACCACGAAGCTGGCCTTGACCAACGCGATCGTTAAGCCGATCACCGCCGCCCAAACTAGTGGAAGAGAAAACGCAAGATCGATCGCGAACGTGATGATTGTGCCAACAACCAACACGCCGCCGACCATGTAAAACAGCCTGACGAGATCGTTGATGAAATCCGGTGAATCGTGTGAGTCGCTCATTCTTTACAGGATATAAAGTATTGGAAAGAGGAAAATCCAGACCAAGTCCACAAAGTGCCAGAAAAGGCCGAAGGTTTCAATCCGGTTGGTGAACTGCTCACGATCCTTGTCCCACAGGGCCAACCCGATCGGGAGCATGTTGTACAGCATTATAAGGATGCCCGCGAACACGTGGGCCGCATGCAAGCCAGTGATGGTGTAATAAATACCAAAAAACGTGCTGTGTTTGGGCTCGTATGCGGAGAGGCGCTTGATGTCTGCTGCCTCCAGCGTGATCACGTGGTGGTGGCTTTCATCCAATCCAAAGACGATGGAGCGTACCCTTGGCTTGCCGCCGATGTCCTCGGTGACGCGCTTGGTTCGCCACACCCACGGATGGGCCTCGACCCTCTCGTAGCCGGCGACGCTCAAGGCCACCGTGAATCCCGCTTGGCCAAGCGCATACTCCGCGCGCTTGGCAGTATCGTAATCGGTTTTTTCCGAGAGCGACCCGCCCTGTTGGCGCAACTCGGCTGCATCCTTGGCTCCCTGCTTGGCCAAGGCCTTGTCAGCCTCGGCCTCGGACACGCCGGCGTCGGCCTTCCAGCCGGTGATGCGGACATCGACCCGGGCTTCCTCGTAGGCGTTGATGTGGCCGGAGAGCGCGAGTGTCCCGTTGAGCCAAGCATCATCGAAGGCAGCATGGCTCGCCTTGCTTGGTTCTTTGAAAAAGCGGGTGGTGTAAATCTTTTCCACGTGTTTCTCGACATCGCCGCCGTGCGCAGCATCGCCGTGCTCATGTTCGTCATCCGCGTGCTCCCCGTGCGATGCCACCTCGTGATAGCCTTTCTCGAATTTCTCGTGCAGCACCGTCGCGTCGTTCAGCCAGACATCGTAGTGGGCAAACTTGGATGGCCACTCGTATCCCCATTTTACACAGAGAAACAAAACTGCGCAGGCGATGGTCGCCCACTTCCATTTTTTGTATCCGGCGAGATTGCCCTGTTTCAGTTCCGCCCAAGCGAGCACGACAAACATGCTCGAGGCGATGAGCACCATCGTGTTGCCGGCACCGACGTAAAGATCCATCAGGCCCATCGCCCATGTGCCGGGCTCGGCTCCCACGCGCAGCAGCACGTAGGAGGAAAACAGCGCGCCGAACAGCATGACCTCGGAGGCGAGGAAGAGCCAGATGCCCAGCTTCGCGTTGTACAGGCCGGTGTCCGGCCTTGGCTTAACCGTATAGGGGATTTCCATGGGGGATAAAGTCGCTTACTTGGCGGGTTGCGCCTGCGGCGTGAAGTCTTCCTTGGCACCCGGGACGCTGTACTCGTACGGGTCGCGATACACCTTGACCTCCTTGGTGAAGTTGCCGTGCGGCGGAGGCGTCGGGGTTTCCCACTCCAGCGTGGTGGCCTGCCACGGGTTGTCGGACTTGACCTTCTCGCCGTGTTTCACACTCCAGAATAAGTTAACAATGAAAGGCAACTGTGCTACAAGCATCGCCCAAGCAGCCGCCGAGATGGATACGTTCAACCCCATGATCGTGTCGCCCAGCGCGCCCACTGTGATGTCTGCGTTATCCGGGTTGGCCAGGGAGTAGGTGGCGCCACCGTCGGACATGCGCCGGCTCATCCCGGCCATGCCCTGCGCGAACATCGGCATGAAAATCAGGTTCATGAAAATAAGCGACCCCCAGAAGTGCACCCTGCCCCAGAACTCGTTCATTCTTCGCCCGGTCATCTTCGGGAACCAGTAATAGACGCCGGCAAAGATGGCGAAGATGGTTCCCGGCGCGACCACGTAATGAAAATGGGCGATGACATAATAACTGTCGTGCAGCGCCACATCGCTGAAGTTGAAGCCCAGCGGCAGGCCGGTCAGCCCCCCAATGCCGAACATCGGCAGGAACGCCAGCGCGAATAGCATCGGCGTGTTGAACCGGATCGACCCGCCCCACAACGAGATGAACAGGCACGTCAAGATGATGATCGACGGAATCGAAATGATAAGTGTGGTGGTCTGGAAGAAGGCGCTGATCACTGTACCCATTCCGGTCATGTACATGTGGTGCGCCCAGACGATGAACGCCAGGAAACCGAGCACCACCACCGAGCCGACAAGGTACTTGTAACCCCAGATCGGCTTGCGGGTGTTGTTGGCAATGATCTCCGCCACGATGCCCATCCCGGGCAAAACCAGGACGTAAACCTCCGGGTGTGCGAGGAACCAAAACAAGTGCTGCCACAGCAGCGGGCTGCCGCCACCGCTGACATCCACATCCTGCCCGCCCACCACCAGGCCGGTTGGCAGGAAGAAACTCGTCTCAAGCACGCGATCCATCAACTGCAGGATGCCGGCAGCTTCTAGCGGCGGAAAGGCGAGCAACAAAAGAAACGCCGTGATGAACTGCGCCCATACAAAGAACGGCAACCGCAGCCAGGTCATGCCGGGGGCACGCAGGTTGATGATGGTGGCGATGAAGTTCACCGCGCCCAGCAGCGACGAGGTGATCAGCATTATCATGCCGATCAGCCAGTAGGTCTGTCCGTCGGTAGGAATCACCGATGCCAGCGGCGAGTACGATGTCCAACCCGCCTGGGCAGCACCGCCCGGGATGAAGAAACTGACCGTCATGATGACGCACCCGAAAAAGAACGCCCAGAAACTGGCCATGTTCACCCGCGGGAAGGCCATGTCCACCGCGCCGATTTGCAGCGGCACCACGTAGTTGCCAAACGCCGCAAACGCCGCCGGCACAATGCCCATGAACACCATGATCGTGCCGTGCATCGCGCCGAACACGTTGTAAAGCTCGGCGCTCATCACGCCGCCGGGCGCGACGTTGTTGCCCAGCAGCGCCTCAAGCAACGGCCCCACAAACGGGACCGCCTGCCCCTCGTAGGCCATCGACCACCGCATGGTGGCGATCAGGCAAAACCCGAAAAACAAAAAGGCCAGCCCGCAGAACCCGTACTGCATGCCGATAACCTTGTGGTCGGTGGAGAAAATGTACGTCCGCCAAAAACTCTGCTCGTGGTGCTCATGATGCTCGTCATGTTGCTCCTCGATTGCTTCAGCCGTCTTGGCGGCCTCTGATGTTGCGCTCATTACAAAAATTTACTCAAAAAAAACTGTGCCCTGTCCCCGCCGGCATCGCAGCAAAAGCGAGGCAGGCTATCGGTTTGCCCACTCCTCTGTCAATCGTCGCGTGCATCAACCTCCAATTTTCAACTTGTCCACCACCATCAATCCCAGCAGCAGCGGCAGGTAAATGATGGAGGCAAAAAACAATCGCCGCGCATTGACCATGCTTAAATCCCTCGAAAACCGCACCGCCGCGACCAGAAAAAGCAGCCCCAGCAACACTGCTCCAAGCATATAAGCCGGCCCTGCCAGTCTCATTATAAATGGCATCAAGCTGGCGATCACTAGTAACACCGTGTGGCTGATCGCCTGCCGTCCGGTCCGGGGTCCACCGCCGTTCACGCTTGGCATCATCACAAACCCCGCCTTTTCGTAGTCCTCCCTGTACATCCAGGCAATCGCCATGAAATGCGGGACCTGCCAGAAAAACAGAATCGCGAACAGCGTCCACCCCATCGGATCCACCTCGCCGCGAACGGCGGCCCAGCCCATCAGCGGCGGCAACGCGCCGGGGATCGCCCCGATGATCGTGTTCCACTCCGACTTGCGCTTTAGCGGCGTGTAAATAAACAGGTACGTGACCAGCGTCACCGCTCCGAGCACCGCCACCAGCAAATTCACCCAGGCGGCCAGGGCCAGCAACCCTCCCACCGAGACCGCGCCGCCAAGCAGCAACGCCGCCTCCGCGCCGATTTGCCCGCTGGGCAGCGGACGCATGGCCGTGCGCTCCATCTTCGCGTCGTGTTCGCGCTCGAGATACTGGTTCAGAATCGACGCGCCGGCCGCCAGCAACCCTGTGCCCAACAGCGTCAGGCCAAGCTTGGCCAAGTTCTGCGCCAAGCCGCCGCTCTCCGCATCGAGTCCCGCGTAAAACCCAACCAACGTGGTGATCAGCACCATCGTCGTCAGCCGCAGCTTCACCAACTCGGAGAAAACAGACCAAGCCGTCGCCTGGCTCGCCTCATTTTTTTCCGCATCTAGAACCGTTTTATCCATCAAAATAATCAAACCGCCATCGTCGCCGCTTGGCCGGGATCGATCGCCCCGCCATCACTGCGCTTGGCCAGGCGCTCAGCCGCTTCCGCACCATCGCCGACAAACACGCACCGCTTGGCCGCCAGCAGCAGCAAACTGCTCAATGCGAGGCAGGCCGCGCCCAGCACCACGTGCCCCGTGGCCACGTCCGCCGCCTTGCTGCTCAAAATCGTCCAGATTCCCATGCCGGCCTGTGCGACGACCATTGCCAGCAGCACATAACCCACCTTCGTAAAAGCGTGCGCCTGGCCAAGCCGCCACCGCGCCTTCACCGCAAACGCCACCACCAAGGCCAGCGTCGCCACCGCGCCCAGCCGGTGCAGCATCTGCAGCCAAACATGCCACGATAAAATCTCGTGTCCACTGGCAAGGAACGTCTTCGGGTTCCCCTGCGCGTCGAGCAACTGGTTTGCGGCGTGGAGGCTCTTTTGTAATTCGTAACGGTTCTCGTTGTAAGTGGCGACCGACGCCTCATCCGTCGCCGGCCAAACTTGGCCGTGCGCCAGCGGGAAATCCCAAATCGCCAAGCCGGCATGCTGATGCCGCATCGTCGCCCCCAGCAGCAGTTGCACGAAAATAAGGCAAATCACCGCCATCAAGATGCCCTTGAGCGCCGCAAAACCGACCCGGTCGCTCACGTTCACCCGCTGCCACCAAGCGCTGGTAACCAGTGCGATCGCACAAAGCAAAATCAGGAACAACTGCGCCACGGCACCGTGAATCAGCCCCAGGTTTTGATTGATCTCAGTCACCCGCAGCCCGCCGAGTACCCCCTGCATCACGACCAGAACAAGCGCCCCAATCCCGAGCAGGCGCACCCATTTGCGGGCTTCTTTCGCCCAAAGCCAGATCGCCAAGCCGATGGTTAAAAACCCGACAAACGACGCCACCAACCGGTGGGAATGCTCCTCAAATATGCCGAACTTCCCGAGCCATTGGTCAAATGGCACCAAAAACATGTTGTATCCGTAGGTAGTCGGCCAATCAGGCACGGCCATCCCCACCCCCTTGCTCGTCACCAATCCGCCAATCCCAATAAGCACCAACGTCGCCAATGCAGTGAATATGGCGAACCGGTGCAACCAAGGGTTATTCTGCGATCGTGCAGACATCAAAAACCGAAGCAAACCAGCAAAAAACAGATGTCCTAACCTGTTTTCGACTCAGGCACCGCGAAACGTATCACCGGAAAAAAGGCGCGGCAACTTCATTGTGAAATGATTCACAATCTCGCCTCTCGCCGCTTTTCCCGCTTGGCTTCATTCGCCCTCCCCCGAACGCGCTTGGCCGGGCGAATTGCGTCCCGGCTAAATTATTCTGTTTACAACGGAGTCTCAAATTGCTTGGCTTCCGTTGCTACTGTCAGACCGGCAACCCCCTCATGAACGACCCCAACGAAATCACCTTCCGCGAAAGCGTCGACCGGATGTTCGACCGCGCCACCGCCACCATGGATCTGCCGCTTGGCCTCGCCGAGCAGATCCGAAGCTGCAACTCGGTTTATCAGGTGCAGTTCGGCGTCAAGCTGGGCGACCGCTATGAGGTGTTCACCGGCTGGCGCGCCGTCCACAGCGAACACATCCTGCCGGTCAAGGGCGGCATCCGCTACGCCGACTTCGCCAACCAGGACGAGGTTGAGGCGTTGGCGGCGTTGATGTCGTACAAGTGCGCCATCGTGATGATCCCGTTTGGCGGCTCCAAGGGCGCGCTCAAGATCGACCCGAAGCAGTACAGTGAAAAGGATCTCGAAAAAATCACCCGCCGCTTCGCGCAGGAATTGGCCAAGCGCGACCTCATCCACCCGAGCCTCAACGTGCCCGCACCCGACATGGGCACCGGCGAACGCGAGATGGCTTGGATCTCCGACACGTACCAATCCCTGTTCCCCGGTCAGGCAAACGGCATGGGCTGTGTCACCGGCAAACCGGTACACCTCGGCGGCATTAGCGGACGCATCGAGGCCACAGGCCGCGGCGTGCAGTACGGCCTGCGCGAATTCTTCCGCCACCCCGACGACGTCACCCGCGCCAAACTCAACGGCACACTCGAGGGCAAACGCATCGTCGTGCAAGGCCTCGGCAACGTCGGCTACCACGCCGCCAAGTTTCTCAGCGAAGAAGACGGCGCGAAGATCACCAGCATCATCGAGCGCGACGGCGCGATCAGTTCTGCCGACGGACTCGACGTCGAAGCCGTCAAGCAACACATCATCGCCAACGGCGGCGTGAAGGGATTCCCCGGCGCGGACTACACCGAAGACGGCGCATCGATGCTCGAGGCCGATTGCGACATCCTCATCCCCGCCGCCATGGAAGGCGTCATCACCCGCCAAAACGCCGCCAAAATCCAGGCCCCCCTCATCGCCGAAGCAGCCAACGGCCCGATCACCTTCGCCGCCGATGAGATACTGCGCGACAAAGGCACGGTCATCATCCCCGACGCCTACCTCAACGCCGGCGGCGTCACCGTCTCCTACTTCGAGTGGGTGAAAAATCTCGCCCGCATCCGCTTCGGCTACCTCGAACGCCGTAACGAAGAGCGCCGTGGCCAGATGATCGTCGAAGCCCTCGAGAAAATGCTCGACGCCAAGGTGCCGCAAGAAATCCGCGACCAACTCGTCACTGGCTCCGACGAACTCTCCCTCGTCCGCTCCGGCCTCGATGACACCATGCGCAACGCCTACAACAACATCCGCGACATATTCAACGCCCGCGAAAACGTCGTGGATCTCCGCACAGCCGCCTTCGTCTGCGGCATCGAACGCATCGCCAAGCGCTACGAAAGCATGGGCATTTAAAGAGAGTTTCCAGTAACCGCGTTCACCCGTGAAATCCGTGTCTCAAAAAGTTTTCAGTTCGAAAATGGGACGCAGATTTTCAGGATGAACAGGACACACAGGATTTATCCTTTTTTTCCTGCCAATCAACGTTCATCTGCGTCCCTCTTTTTTCGAGGTTTTCGTGCCTTTCGTGGTTGAAGATTCCGGTTCCGACTTCACTTTGGCGTGCAGGCGTTTAACCTGTCGCCGCTTTATGGGCTTGAGAGTCTTCAACACTTTATCGCGTTCGGTCGAGCCGTTCGTGCCGCTGGACCCCGCCGGAAAAAAGGTCGGTCTTTATTGCTGCGGCCCGACCGTGCACGACTTCGCGCACATCGGGAACTTCCGCACGTTTGTCTTCGCCGACATCGTCCGCCGCCACCTCACCTTTCGCGGCTTCGACGTGCGGCACGTCATGAACATCACCGACGTGGAGGACAAAATCATCCGGCGCGTCAACGAGTCCGGCAAGTCACTGGCTGAGTTCACCGGCGAATTCGAGCAGGCATTTTTCGCCGACCTCGAGGCGCTTGGCTGCCAACTGCCGCACGTCCGCCCGCATGCCACAGACTTCATCGGCCCGATTATCAAGCTCATCAAAAAGCTCGAGGCCAACGGCATCGCTTACAAGGCCAACGACGGCTCCGTTTATTTCAGCATCGAAAAATATCGCGGCGCCGGAAGCAAATACGGCCAGCTACTCAACATTAACCTCGACGAAATGCGCCCCGGCGAGCGCGTCAGCAACGACGAATACGAAAAGGAATCGATCGCCGATTTCGCCCTTTGGAAGGCCCGCGTGCCGGAGGACGGCGACGTGTTTTGGGACGGCCCGTGGGGCGAGGGACGGCCCGGTTGGCACATCGAGTGCAGCGCAATGAGCATGGAATTGCTTGGGCCAAGTTTCGACCTGCACCTCGGCGGCGAGGACTTGGTGTTCCCCCATCACGAAGACGAGATCGCCCAGAGCGAAGGCGCCTGCGCGCAGTGCGACGGACACAAGTTCGTCAAGTACTGGATGCACGGCGCGCACCTGCTCGTCGAGGGCAAAAAGATGAGCAAGTCGCTCGGCAACTTTTTCACCCTGCGCGATCTTCTGGCCAAGGGCAGCGCCGGGCGCGAGGTTCGTTACCTGATGATCTCCGCCCACTACCGCGAGACGTTTAACTTCACGCTCGACAACTTGGCCGGCGCGAAAACCGCGCTTGGCCGCATCGACGAATGCACGGCCAAGCTGCGCGAACTCGCGCTTGGCCAAGCGGCCGAGTCAACCACCGACTCGCCGCTCGTCATGCGCTTCACCGAGGCGATGGACGACGACCTCAACGTCTCCGCTGCCTGGGCCGCGGTGTTCGACTGGGTGCGCGACACCAACCGCAAACTCACCGCCAACGGGTTTACCACCGAGAGTGCGGCGACCGAGTTGGCCAACTGGGAACACATCAACAGCGTGCTCGGCATCGAGTCGGTCGAAGAGGAAGCCCCGGCGGAAATCATCGCCCTCGCCGAAGAACGCCAAGACGCCCGCAAGGCCAAGGACTTCGCACGCTCCGACCAAATCCGCGACGAACTTGCCGCCCAAGGCTGGATCATCGAGGACACCCCCAAAGGCCCCCGAGTCAAGCGCGCTTAATCCAAGCACGACACCGCGCGGGAAGGGAGGGACGAGTTCCACCTCGTCCGAAATTATTATTGAAATAGGGCAAGGTGGAACTTGCCCCTCCCGCACTCCAAAAGGCGTTCACCGCTTTTGATTGTGGACATCGGCGGCGTATTTGCGCTTGGCCAAGCTGGTCGATTCGTCGATGAACGACCCGCCCGGTTGCCACTCGCTCCAATCGCTCTCCGCCAGCATTGCGATCTCCCACGCCTCGCGATCAATGCCGGTGGACTTGGACTGCACCGAACCTTGGATTAGCAGACCGTCGCGGTTGCGGCGCTGGGCGGCCCCGGCGATTTTTTGCCCGTCAAAAAGAAGGTCGCACTTTTCCGCGCCAACGAAGCATCGCCCCGGCCCGGTCGCTCGCGTTTCCGGGCAAAGCTCGGTCGCCACACCACAAACCTCAAACGCATGACGAACCCATTCGTGCACACATCGGTAACTCTCTTCGGCTTTCAGTTGCCACACCGGATGAGTCGGCGGGAAAGTCAGGCTGTACGTCCACTCTGCCTCGTCGTGCAGCACAACTCCCCCGCCAGTCGGCCGGCGGATGAGCGGTCGCAACTCGGTCAACGCCTCCACATCGGCGTATCGTTGAAAATACCCGAACGACACCGATGGCTGATCCCACGAATAAAACCGCAGCACCGCTTGGCCAAGCGCGGCGGCGTGTCGCAGAAGCAGCTCGTCCGCAGCCATGTTCCAAGCCGGCGAACCGGCTTGTCCGTGCCAAATCCGGAGCGCTTGGCCGCTGGTGTTCATTCGCGATATTCGCCGTCTTTTTCCGACGGACAAAGCGAGGCGATCTCGCACTCGCCGCACTCCGGCTTTCTCGCGGAGCAGCGGCGGCGCCCGTGAAAAATCAGCCAGTGACTGAGCATCATCCAGTCGGCACGCGGCACAAGTTTTTGCAGCGCGACCTCGATTTTCTCCGGCGTCTTTTCCGCCGTCAAACCAAGCCGCCTGGCCAGTCGCCCCACGTGCGTATCGACGACGATGCCCTCGTTGACGCCGAACGCGTTGCCGAGCACGACGTTGGCCGTCTTGCGCCCCACCCCGGCCAGGGCGACGAGTGCATCCATCGTCGCCGGCACCTTGCCACCGTGCGACTCGACGAGCACGCGGCAGCAGTTTTGGATGCTCTTAGCCTTGTTGCGAAACAGGCCGATCCGCTTGATGTCCTCCTGCAATTCCTCCAGCGGCACTGCGGCGTAGTCAGCGGCGCGGCGATATTTTTTGAACAAGACCGCAGTGACGATGTTGACCTGCTTGTCGGTGCATTGCGCGGAGAGAATCGTCGCGATCAACAACTCGAGCGGATTGCGGTGGTCGAGTTCGCAATGCGCATCGGGATACGTCGCACGCAAGCCGCCGATGATTTTCGCCGTGCGTTCGACCTTGGCCTTGTTGGATTCGCGCGGCATTAAAATCAGTTTTGCGGAAGCGCCACCGGAGCCGGCGTTGTCGGCTCCGGCTTGAACAAGACCAGCCGCCGATCCACCGAGTCGAGTTGGCGCACGGCCTCATCGACCATCGACGCGAGCCTTGGCCGCGCCTGGCCACGGCGCGGCTTGAACGACTCGACCCGCTGCCGAGTCGCGACATAATTCTGCAGGATGCGCCCGTACTCGTTGACGAACGGCAGCAGTTGCCGCGGCATCTTCATCCGCGCGATCAGCAGTTGGTTGACCTTCATCTCAAGCGTTTGTTTCTGCACCGCGAAGTCCCAGCCGCGAATCGCCTGCTGCAGCGTGACCTCCGCCTCAAGCGGCGAGTCGGCATCGTTCAAGCGCACCTCGGCCGGCAGTTTCAACAGGTTTTCAAGCTTCTCCACCGCCTCGCTCAACGTCCAGTTTTGGTATTGGTTTTGACCGGTCAACTGCACGATCGTCACCGCCCACCACTTTTCCACCCCCAACATGTCGGCGAAAAAGTCGCCGTACACCTTCAAAAAGCTGGTCTGCCAATTCATGTTGTCCGGCAGTTGACGGATCATGTTTTGCAGGCGCACACGACCGGCCCGCACCGCCAGCAAACGATCCACCAACAGGTGCGAACAGGCCTGAAAATCCCTCCAGTTTTCGCCGCGCAAATGGGCCGGCGACGGCATCGCGATCTCGCTGAAGTCAAACGCGCGCCGGCCGCGCAACCGCAACCGCACACCGGCCAGCGAGTCGTGTCGGCGCACATTTTTGACGACCTCCTCCATCGCCATTACATTCCCGCCCTGTTCCGGCCGACTCAGGACGAGCACCAAGTCCGGCTGAGCCAACAACACCTGCGTGAAGCCGACCGTCATCCAGAGGGGGATCTCCGTGTCGCGCAACTGCGGCTTCCGGTTGGCCAGGTCCAGCAGCGTCACCTGCACCAGTGCCCGGACGAGTTTGTCCGACTCGATCTCGCTCGGCAACGTCAGCTCGTACGTGTAACCGTTGATGTGCCGATCCGTCACCACCGGCACTGTCGCCCGGTGCGACATTGCTGGGTTGAGCCGCATCATTAATTTGCTGCCCGGCATCGCTGGCAAACCCAGTTGGCGAAGCAGCGCATTGCGAACCCGCTCGGCCGTCACGACCACGTGATCCGGCGCAATCAAAACAGTGTCGGCGTTGGCATCGAGAATGCCGCCGCGACGCTTCGGCGAGATCGGCCCGTAAGCCATGAACTGCCCCGATAAACTGCGGGCCGTCTTGTACCCCGCTCGCGATTTGAGGAGGCGATTGATGTCCACCGGCAACCGCTTCGGCGCCGTCGCCCCCTTGCCCGGCGGCTTGGGCTGAACCGTGCGCGGCGGCAACACCGGCTTGGGCGGCTTGGGCGCTGGCTCCGGCTTGGTCGGCTCAGCGCCTGGCTGCGGCTTGGGTACGATCGGCTCCGCTTGGCCAAGCGCAGCCGGGATCCAGGCCAAGCCGAAGACAACCGTCAGCAACCAAGCGCGGCGACCCGGCCGGGGCACACAAGCGATCCTGTCAAAACACAAATCCATCCAGCGGCGGACAGTGTGGCCATTTTCCCGAACGGCTAAAAGCCCGCATTTCAGCGCCGAAGGGGTTGGCTTACGCGGGAGCGTCTTGGAGTGCGATTCTCTGCACCGCTTTCGACGGCATTGCATAATCCGAATCCTGTCCCAAAGCGGCAGGGACGGCCGCACCCCAAGACGCTGCCGCGATATTTGATCCCATAAAAAATACATCGTGCTGCAATTCCCATTTAAAAATACTCGTTACTTGTCAACAACAAGAACTGACCCCGTCACCAATAAGAAAAACTGCATAATCTGAATCCCCACATAATCTGCTCACAAACAGAAGGGGCAGTTCTGACCCCATCAGGACAGCCTCGGCTCGTGGATCGGAGAGCAGACTTGAACTCACTTAACGCCACCTCCACTTTTCCATCTTCTCCGGGATTGATTTCATCTTCAATTGTGACCCTATTTGACCCGTAGTTCAGTCGGACATTGAAGCAATTAAACGCGTGCTCCCTGCTTACGTCAGTCTCGCAGAGTTCTTCGATTTCTTTTAGAAGCTTCCCAGCGATAAATGGGTCGCAATCCTCACTCAAAAACTGCCCTAACAAAGATTCTTGGTTCATTGAGCAAATGGGAATGCTGGTCGAACCCTTAGGGGTCGGTTCTTGTTATTGACAAGTCATGTCACTTGCTGGGAGACGGTTTGCTTTTGTCCTTGGTTGACTTGGGTTTGTCCGTCTTCGATTTGCTGTCGCTCTTTGTGGTGGATTTCTTGGACTCGGATTCCTTCTTGGCGCCGGCTTTGTAGTTTTCGCTGCGGTAATCGGTCTCGTAAAAGCCGCTGCCCTTGAAGATGATCCCGGCACCGGTGCCGATGGCGCGGCGCACTTTGCCCTTGGCCCAGCGTTTTTTGGGGCAGGCCTCTTTCGGGCAGGTTTTCAACGCATCGACTTTGATGGATTGAAACAATTCAAACTCGTGGTCGCATTTCTCGCAAATGTACTCGTAGGTCGGCATAAATATTTGGTTCCAAAAACCGCGGCGAGTAACGGCAAGCAACCCCCAAAAGTCAAGACTCCGGCGGCGCGAACGGCATTTCCCGCTTGGCTTGGGGCGGCGGGGTTGGTTCCCTCCCCTGCATGGCCAAGGTCACGCTCGCCAAAATCGTCGCTCACTGCAACCGAACCCTCAAGCCGGAGTCGTTCGAGGACTGGCCCGGCGCGGTGAACGGGTTGCAGGTCCAGAATCGCGGCAGCGTGTCGCGGATCGTTGCCGCAGTCGATGCCACGCCGGCCACGGTCAAAAAAGCGATCGCTGCCGGAGCTGATTTGCTGATCGTCCATCACGGGCTTTTCTGGGGGGCGACCCATCCGTGGACCGGCAATCGCTACAAGCTGTTGCAGCTGCTGCTCGACAACAACGTCGCGGTTTACAGTTCGCACCTGCCGCTGGACGCGCATCCTCGGCTCGGCAACAACGCCCAGCTTTGCAAGGCGCTTGGCATCAAGTCGCCCCAGCCGTTTTTCACCGAGCGCGGCCAAGCGATCGGCCTGCGCGGCACGCTCGACTTAACGCGGGCGCAGTTGGCCAAGCGCTTGGCCAAGGCCACCGGCACGGAGCCGACGGTGATGCCGGGCGGCGCGGTGCGTTGCCGCAAAATCGGCGTCGTCACCGGCGGCGCGGGTGCGGAAATGAAAACAGCAGCCGACGAGGGCGTGGACACGTTCATCACCGGCGAAGGCCCGCACTGGACGTTCGCACTGGCCGAGGATCTTGGGCTGAATGTGTTTTACGGCGGCCACTACGCGACGGAGACGTTCGGCGTGAAGGCGCTCAGCGAGAGTTTGTCGAAGAAGTTCAAGCTGCCGTGGACGTTCATCGATCACCCAACCGGCTTGTGACACCAGAGGTCGCCACCGCTTGGTTTTTAAAATAGGCTTGCCGCCGTGAACCGCATTTCACAACTCATCGCCACTCTGTTGCTGCTCGGTGTTATATCGACGACTGACGCCGCGCGGCCCGGCAAGATCAGCAAGGTGCTGCCGCATTGGCTCGATCTGCAGGGCCGCCACACGCTCTCCCCCAGCCTGCTCGAGCGCGACGCTTATCAGGCCAAGCTCCGGGCCGACCGCAGTCTCTGCTCCGGCATCCGGTTCGACGTCAAGTGGGCCAAGAACACGAGCGGCTCCGTCAAGCTGCAACTCGAGTTGCGCGTCACCGACAAGGCCAAGCCGGTCGTGCTCGAGCAGGCCATTAAGCCAAGCCGGCGCGGCGGGTGGGACGCGGTCACGCTGGACGGCGACGCGTTCAAGGCGATCGGCAAAATCATCGCTTGGCGTGTGCGGTTGCTCGACGGCGACATCGAGCTGGCCGAGCACCGCTCGTTTCTGTGGACTGAAACCAAGCCGGCGGGCGACACCAAAAAACCGGCTGCCGATTGACAACCGCCCCGGCCTCCCCCACTCTCCCGCTCATGGCAAAAACCGGTTTAGGCCGAGGCTTGAGTTCCCTGCTGGGCGCGCGCCCGTCGGCTGACAAGAAAACCAAAGCCGGGAAAACACCCGCAACCGCCGACTCACCCAACGAAGTGCCGATCGGCGCAATTCTCCCGGGCGCAATGCAGCCGCGCAACGGATTCGACGACGACTCGTTGAACGAGTTGGCCGAGTCGATCCGCGAGAACGGCATCGTGCAGCCGCTGGTCGTGCGGCCTCGCGAGGGCGGTTACGAACTCATCGCCGGCGAACGCCGTTGGCGCGCCTCGCAGATGGCCGGCTTGGCCAAGGTGCCGATCGTCATCCGCGACGTGGACGACCGAACGGCGCTCGAGCTGGCGCTCGTGGAAAATTTGCAGCGCGAAAACCTCGACCCAATCGAGGAGGCCAAGGGCTACGCGCAATTGGTCGATCAATTCGACCTAACGCAGGAGGAAGTCGCCGCCAAGGTCGGCAAAAACCGAGCCACGGTGGCCAATGCCCTTCGGCTCATCAAGCTGCCAGTCGAGGTGCAAACGTACGTGCGCGACGGCCACCTCTCGAGCGGCCACGCCAAGGTGATCCTCGGGTTGAAACAGGCCAAAGACCAGATCGCCGCAGCCAAGCGCGTGATCAAAAAGGAGTTGAGCGTCCGGCAGACCGAGGAACTGCTCGGCGCGCTTGGCCAAGCGACTCCGGGCAAAACCAAGCGCGGCGCAACCGGCAAAAGCACCGCCGCCGACGCACACATTCTCGACCTCGAAAGCAAGTTGCAGGAACGGCTCGGCACCAAGGTGTCACTGCGATACCGAAAAGGCAAAGGCTCGGTGGACATCAGGTTTTTCAACGACGAAGATCTGCAGCGCATCCTCGAAACCCTCGGCATCAAGGCTGACTGATTATGGAGAGTTTGAAGTTTCAAGTTTGAAGCGGGAATCATTAGGGAGAAACATGTTCCGTCTCGCCCCAAAAACCATGGAACACGTTCTCCCTCTCCCCAACCCTCTCCCGCTAGGAGAGAGTCGGGACATTCGCGCTTGGCATCTTTCTTGAAACTTCAAACTCAATAACATGCTTTTGGAAATTGTAAAATATGGCGACCCCGTGCTTCGGCAAAAGGGCGAGCACGTGGGGGAGATCATGCCGGAAATCACACAACTCATCGACGACATGGTCGAGACGATGCACGAGGCGCACGGCATCGGCCTGGCCGCGCAACAGGTCGGCAAGGCGTTGCAGTTGACCATGGTGGACGTGACCGATGTGGAGGATCGGCCGTCGCGCATGAGCATCGACGGCGAGGCGGTCAAGCCGGAGGATTACATGCCGCTCATCCTGCTCAACCCGGAATGGACAGCAGTCGGCGACACGAAAAAGGAAGCCTCCGAGGGCTGCCTGAGTTTTCCCGAGGTGTACGGCGACATCAATCGCCACGAGGAAATCGACGTGAAGGCGATTGACGAAAACGGCGAGGCTGTGGCGTTCCGCTGCAGCGGACTGTTGGCCCGTGCCATTCAGCACGAGTGGGATCACCTGCAGGGCATCCTGTTTATCGACCGGATGAACGCCTTCGTTCGCACCGAACTCAAGCCGGAGACCGATGCCATCCAAGCCGAAACCAAAAAGGCACTTGGATAATCAACGCTTAGGGGCACTCTGCCGCCTTACCAAAATATTTTGGAATAAACTCAGGCTTCGCTGGTATTTGGCATTGGCCACCCTACTTGCCTGCTCCGCTGCATCCAGCTTGCCCGCTGCCTTGTTACGTTGCTCATAAGTCAATGGACTGCCAGGTTTCCTGGCTTGATCCATCATCAATTTCGCGGCCTCAAGCCGTTTCTCCTCACGCAACATGATACTCTTTGTCGTTTGAAGTGCCTCGCTAAATTCCCTTTCAGCAGCATCAAGTCTTCCCTGTTGGATGTAGGCCAGACCGAGATTTTGACGGGCGTCAATATAGTTCGGCTGCAGACGGATCGCCTTGGCAAAGTAAACTGCCGCCTTGTTGACTTCGCCCTTCATCGCGTACACCGTGCCGAGATTGTTGTGCGTGTTCGGGTTGTCAGGGAAAATCTTGATCGACGACTCGAAGTGCAGGATCGCCTCGTCAAATTTCTTTTGATCCTTCAACAGGTTGCCGAGGTTGTTGTGCACCTCGGCGTAGTCCGGCACCAGCTCCAGCGCGCGCCGGTACTCGGCAATGGCATTGTCGATCTCGCCCTTGGCCTTGTAGGCGATGCCCCTGTTGAAAAACACCTCCGAGTCTTCCCCGTCCTCGGTGAACTTCAGCGCCTCGTTGTACTTGGCCAAGGCGGCGTCCGGTCGCCCGCCGCTGAGCATCGCATTTCCCTCGTGCATCAGCGCCACGACCTTGTCAGGATCGCCCAGCGAGTTGTCGCCATCCAGCTTGATCGCGTTGAGTTCCGCCAGAATGTCATCGACCGATTCCTCCCTGTCCGCACCGCTAACCGGTGGCGTGGCATCGAGCGACAACGGATCGTTCGCAACGACCGGCCTAGGAACCGGCTCCTTCACAACAGGCTCCGGATCCGGTATTGATGGTGCCACAGCATTCGGACTGACTGAAACCGTATCCGTGCTTGATTCGGACTGCTGTTCCGATTGCTCCGAGCTGCACCCCGCAATCAAAACAGCTAATGCAATGGAGCATGAAACTTTCCTGTTTTTCAAGCTTAACACCGGCGCAAATATACCAGACTCTGGCCAAGTCGCAACGTTTGTCCTCAAACTAAATCACGTTAACTTGGCCAAGAGGTAACTCATCTCCGCGCTCAACACGTTCATTTTGAGAAGACAAAAAAACTGTTCACCGAGCCTTGAGCTCCCTCTACCAAACGCTGCTGAGCTCAAAAACAATTCATCTACTGGACCGAATATACTGTAAATTCTGACTTGGCTGCTCTCTTGGAAAAGCAGGATAAAAACTCAATAATTACCAGATATAATGCCACAAAATTTTGATTGAATCACACTCTGTGTGATCGTATATTCGCTTTGTGAGGGTTAAAGAATGGGAGGTCACCAACCAAAGCAAGGCGGTGCCCAAAGCGTACCACGACCGCCTTGCTGGATATCTTACTCCTAAGGATTTGGTGTACAAACTCAGGAGGTCCATCTTGCCGGTTAAACTACGCTTGTAAGCAGCCCGAATTGTATGCGTACCCCAATTGCAACTCTTCTGTATGTCGGATTCGTAGTCACGCTCATCGTATTTTGCGTGGCGCTTCTCTACTTCAGGTCATTTGAATTTTACTTTGGCACTGCCGAAAATTCTAGTGTACCGGTGGCGATGGGTAACAGACATCTATCTGCTCCTGTCGAAATTGAGGCGAGAGGCAAGCGTTTTGAGTGGTCTTTTCGCTATCCGGGACGCGATGGCGAACTGGGCACATCGGATGACTTTCGTTCTCATAAGGAATTGCACCTGCCGTTGGAAACGGACGTTGTACTCAAATTGGAAAGTGACGATTTCATCTACATAATGTCCAATCCCGAATTAGGATTGAAACAAATCGCCGTGCCGGAGCTCACCCACACCTTGAAATTTCACACAGCAAAGATTGGACCGTTTGAACTGTTGGCAGATCCATTGTGCGGCTGGCGACCCCTGCACGATGATTTGATGGGCCGTGTTATTGTTCACTCGGTAACAGATTTCAACGACTGGTTCAAAAAAATGGTTGAAGGACCAGTTTCGAATCAATAATCTTTTTCAATGTTCTACGAAAAAACCATCCCGTCGGCTTCGCACTCTTAACTGACGGGGCTTTTCTTTGCCGTCAATGTAACCTTTATTCCTGCAAACCCGTACTTGGAATTTTATATTATGAGTTCACGAAAATCTAAATTACTACCAATTGGGATCACCATAGTTGTTCTTATTGCGATCGCCATTTACTTCAAGATCAACCGAACCGAACCCGACAAGACAGAAGGTATAGTTCTAAGTAAGAAATCCCCACCGGTGCTGGGATTATTACCTAAATTCGAGTTGACCGACCAGGTCGGTGAAACGTTTGGTTCGCGGCAATTGCGTGGCAAAACGTGGATCGCAAATTTCATTTTCACGCGGTGCACGGCTACCTGCCCTGCGCAGACGGCGAAAATAAGCGAGTTCCAAGGGCAGTTACAGGATAGTCCGGTTTGGGACGAGATCCGGTTTGTCAGTTTCACGGTTGACCCAGAACATGACACGCCACAAGTGCTTAGCGAGTATGCGAAAAACGCCAACGCCGATGTTCATCATTGGAAGTTCCTCACAGGTGAGCGTGAGGCTATTTGGAGACTAAGCAAGGACGGTTTCAAACTGCCGGTTAGTGAAAATACTGATCCCGCAACAGTCATCACCCACAGCCCAAAAGTTATGCTGGTTGATCCTTACTTGCGAATCCGAGGAATCTACGAAGTGACGTCCAAGGACGGATTAGCACGTTTACGTCACGGTTTGGACCAAGTGCTAATGGAGAAAGTGGCCGAGCCTGAAGAGGCCATCAACCCACCATGGCTTGAAGGTCGCCGCGAGGCACAGCTCAAGACTGTGGATAAATTCAAGGTGATTCACGACTTTAGCTTCACCGACAGGGTGGAAGAGAGCGGCATTCGCTTCCGCAACAAGATTGTGGACGATGTGGGAAAAAACTACAAAGCCATCCACTATGATCACGGCAACGGCGTGGCGGTCGCCGACGTTGACGGAGACGGCAATCTGGATCTTTACTTCGTCACCCAAGCCGGCCGTAACGGACTGTGGAGGAATCTAGGTGACGGTCGATTCGAGGACATCACCGAGCAGGCCGGAGTGGCGGTTGAAAACAAGATTGGCGTGACAGCCTCGTTTGCGGACATCGATAACGACGGTGATCCCGACCTATACACGACCACGGTGCGAGGCGGTAACATGCTCTTTGAAAACCTTGGTGGCGGCCAATTCAAAGATATCTCGGAAGCATCGGGACTCAATTACAAGGGACACTCCTCCGCGGCCGTGTTTTTTGATTACAACCGCGACGGGCTTCTCGATGTCTATCTGACGAATGTCGGCAAGTATACGTCGGATAAAGTTGCGACAGTTACGATGGAGCAAGTCCGTGGTGAGAAAGAGGCGGAATATAAGTTCTTCTCCGGACTTGATGATGCGTTTTCCGGCCATCTGCCGGCAAAAAAACGGAATGAGAGCAGCATCTTGTTCAAGAATCTGGGTAACAATCGATTCGAAGACGTTTCGGAGGAGGTCAAGTTGCAGGACGAAGGTTGGTCCGGTGATGCCAGTCCCGTTGATTTCAATCAGGACGGCTGGATCGATCTATACTTGTTAAACATGCAAGGAAACGACCAGTACTATGTCAATGTGGAGGGCAAGTATTTCGAGAAAAAAAGCCGTGAGGTTTTCCCTCTCACACCGTGGGGAGCGATGGGCATCAAAACGTTCGACTTCGAAAATGACGGTGACATGGACCTGTTCATCACGGATATGCACTCCGACATGAGCGAACAAGTCGGGCCTGAGCGTGAAAGCTACAAGTCCAGGCAGCAGTGGCCCGAAAGTATGCTACTCACCCAAGGCAAGAGCATCTGGGGGAACGCCTTCTATCGGAACGATGGTAAAGGAAATTTTGAAGAAGTGTCTGATCAAATCGGAGCCGAAAATTACTGGCCTTGGGGCATTAGCGTTGGGGACCTCAATGCCGACGGCTTTGACGATGTGTTCATCGCTTCCAGCATGAACTTTCCATTTCGCTATGGTGTGAATAGTGTGCTGTTGAACAATCAGGGTTCGGAATTTTTAAGTAGCGAATTCATACTTGGAGTTGAACCGAGACGCGATGGTCGGTTGGCCGAACCTTGGTTTGAGCTCGACTGCGATGGCGCGGATAAAGACCACCCGCTGGCAAAAGGTCGTTCGGGCCGTGTAGTGATTTGGTCGGCATTGGGTACGCGATCATCGGTGATATTCGATCTAGATAATGATGGCGACTTGGACATCGTAACCAACGAATTCAATTCCCGTCCCATGGTGCTGATCAGTAATCTATCCGAAAAGCACGACAAGTTGAATTATCTGAAAGTGAAACTAGTTGGTGAAAAATCGAATCGAGACGGGTTGGGTGCGGTGGTTAGAGTTCGCACTGGTTCGCAAACGTATATGAAAGTACACGATGGCCAGTCGGGTTATTTGTCACAAAGTCTCTATCCTCTCTACTTCGGTCTAAACGAGGTAACGAACGTCGATGAAATCAAAGTGACTTGGCCATCCGGCAACAAACAAACGGTGCCGGGGCCAATTGATGTGAATAGAACGATCGAGGTGAAGGAGCAATAATCGCACGGGACACTGCCCGCGTCATACCTCAGCTAATCAGGAATGGGGCGATATCCTGCATCGACGAACTCTTTAGCCCGTGGTCGAAAAAACTCATCGAATTCCGGATCGGGACAACCGAGCGAATTCTTTGTCGAATCTAGGTTACCGTTAAGATCAATCGTATCGCCGTTAAGGAAGCACCGGCGAACTATACCCGTGTCTTTAATGTCTACTTCGTAGCGCGCTCCGGTTGGCCAACCGCCCTTTGCGTTGTTCATCCAAAAGATCGAGTCCTCGTAGATACTTCCAGCGCCGGAATCGTCCACGCCGTTTCTGTTCCCCGTAAACGTACAACGTCGGACGATCACTTTTGAACCCGGAAACAGCGTAAGAGCTCCCGCACCGTGCTTAGGCTTCCATTTACCGACTTTGGCGCTTCGCTCATCCAGAGGGCCGTTTGACTTGTTTCCCACGAACAGGCAGTTCTCAATGACGGCCGAACTCCCCCATAACAAGTCGACTGCCGAACCGGTGACTGGGCAACGGTTGTTGCGGAAGATACAGTTTTTAAGCAACACAGAACCTTCCATGTAATTACGGTGATCAATAGAAATTCCTCCGCCACAGGGACTGGAATAGTTATTGTACACCTCAACATTTTCAATTGTGGGATAGGAACGTCCAAATATCTTGATCCCACCGCCATCCGTATGGAAGAACATGTTTTTATTTATATCTAATCGGGGCTCCGAAAGCTCCGGTTGGATCAATCCCGATTCGTTTGATCCCGTCACAAAATTGTTCGCCCCCGTAATCTTGAATCCTCGGAAAACTGTGTTTCGAGTAATTCCGTCGCCAAAATAGACCACGTGGTTCACAATCGCCGGATAGCCTTCATGCTTTTCGTTTGCAATCTCGGGATTGGCGGCAGTCAGGATAACCTCTCCGACCGCCTCAAGCGTGATTCCATCGTGCCGCTCATTTAGCCAGATCAACGCTTGGCCATGTTGGCGAGGGCGATACACGCCTGCGTGGACCTTGACATGTTTCTGGCCCGTGTCTTTAGCGACTGCATCGAGAACAGCTTGGATATCGTTGCCCGGATAAACGTTACGCAAGGAATGGATGCTCGGTTTATCTGTGGAACTGTTTGAGCACCCACTCAAACAGCCCGTAATCACGACAATGACAGCAACACCCACAGAAATTGCAGGCAGTAATCCAATAAACCAATGTCGTTGTTCGGATTGAGTCATGACGGTTTGATTAGATATGAATCTTTTGATCCGTTAGGCCAAGAATACCGACGGTTAAGTGGGAAGTAAAGCGAAAGCGGTCGGGGATTCAACCACGGAAGGCAATCAAATCTTGGTCAATTACAATCATAGTCCTCAACCTAAATCACGTTGACTAGTCAAAGCGAATTCAGCGCTTGGCCCTGTAGGCGATGCCCATGTTGAAAAACACCTCCGAGTCTTCCCCGTCCTCGGCAAACTTCAGCGCCTCGTTGTACTTGGCCAAAGCGGCGTCCGGTTGCCCGCCGCTGAGCATCGCATTGCCGTCGTGCATCAGTGCCACGACCTTGTCGGGATCGCCGAGCGACTTGCCGCCTTCGCCCTCCAAGTTGATCGCGTTAAGCTCCGCCAAAATGTCATCGACCGACTCTTCGCCGTCCGCACCGCCGACGGCCAACGGCGCGGCATCAAGCGACAACGGATCGCTCGCGGCAACCGGCTCCGGCTCCGTTGCGACAGACTCCGGAACCGCTGACACCTCCACCGACGGCTTGGCCGGAGCGGACGACTGCTCCGCACCGCACCCCGCAAGGAGAACGGCCAACGCAACACAACCCGCGACGTGATTGTTTTGAAACCCAAACACCGGACGGAAAGCTACCAAACCTTGGCCAAGCCGCAACATCAGTCGCAACACGATTGCACTGTGTAGCGCGTGCGCTCCCCGTTTTCTCGACCCCAAAAACAAGCGGAACCGTGTTGACTTGGCCAAGCGCTCGGGCAAACTTTTTCGCGCTATGAACAGCAAACATCTGTTGATCGTGTCGCTGACACTGAACGTGGTCGCCGGCTTTTTCATCTTCGCCGGCGTGCAGTCGATGGAGGAACTCCCGCTTGGCCAAGCGCTGCCGGCCACCGACTCGCCGCTTGGCCAAGCGGCGGCGCACCCGCAGCAAG
>Ga0208879_1000544_pt1 | contig 38836 bp, 39 predicted proteins | sample Knorr_S15_td_Bot_FD_185605 | JGI IMG/M metagenome (GOLD analysis project Ga0208879, IMG submission 185605) | Marine microbial communities from Southern Atlantic Ocean transect - Knorr_S15_td_Bottom_ad_5009_LV_A (SPAdes) (version 2) | ecosystem: Environmental > Aquatic > Marine > Oceanic | place... | reverse complement strand
AGCAAGAATAAACATAAGACTAAAAAAACAAACGAATCAGTTATGATTTGTTTCAGTTAAAACAAAAAATGGAGATAAAAATGGCTAAAAAAAGTAAAAAAGTAAAAAAGAAAAAAGCTAGTAAAAAAAAGGCATTAAAAAAAACCTAAAATTTTTTAAGTATCAATGATCATGCGGACTACAAAGTTGTAGTCTGCGTGGCTCTCAGGAGTCTTTGAAGGTGTTAGAATTAGGATGGTAGCGAATAAATAATTACTCCAATTAAAAAAATTAATAGTAGAAGTTGAGCAGCAAACTTAGCTATTATTGCTGTATTTCCTTTTACTTGTATTTTGGTATCTAAAAGAGAATTAGTTTCCGTTGTTAATTTGAATGATTTTTTACGCATTAATTTACTTCTTTATAATATCTGATTTGTGCTACGAAGTATAGGTCGCAATGATCTTGAGATTGCAGTCTGTGTGTCTCTTAAGTAACCTTATTACCTCAGGATCTTGTATGAAATAGGAGTAGCGCATTATTTTATTTCTTTTAAAGATGGTTCAAGACAGGCAGTTCTGGTCGTTTATATTATAAAAGATGGTAAAATTATTCGCTCTGAAACTGGAGCTGCTAATATGCCAAAATAATTAAAGGAGAATAAAATGGCTAAATTTATGAACGTGGTTAGAAGTAAAGTAAAAGAAGGTATGAAAGATGAATATATGAAAAAGTTGCAAGATTTTTTCAATAAAATGAAGGGTACTGATGGATTAATCTCAATGAAGCAAATCCAAACGGCACCTAACAATATGTGCATTGTTGGGGAATGGAAAGATCAAGAGTCAATTGCAAAAGCAAGAGATAAAATGATTGCTGGATTAGATACTGTTAGACCTTTGCTTGAAGAAATTTCACCAGAATTAGGTGTGACCGATCCTGTATCTGGTTCCGTAATTATGGAAATATAATTAATGAGCACAATTACTTCTTATTTATTTTTAGTTTTAGCCGTAACGTTAGGTACTGCATCAAATGGTTTTGCTAAAGGTGCTCAAGGTTTTACAATATTAATACCAAGTATTCTAACAGCAATAACTATTGTTGGGTGTATGTATATCTTGTCGCTTGTTATGAAAACAATTCCTGTTGGTATTACTTACGCTTCGTTTGCAGGATTATGTATTATTGCAACTGCAGTTGTTGGAATTTATAAATTTAATCAAATGCCTAATGTTTATACGATAATAGGTCTTACTTTAATTATAGCGGGTGTTTTAGTTGTTAATTTATTAGGAAAAGCTAATTAATTATATATTGATTCAATTTTTGGCATAAGTTTTAAAAGCTCTTTTGTATATTCATGACCAGGATTTTTGAATAATTCCTCTGTCATTGAAACTTCACAAAGTTTTCCATTTTTTAAAACTGCCATCCGGTCACACATTTGCCTTACAACTGGTAAATCATGACTAATGAATAAAATTGTCAGATTTAATTGCTCTTGTAAATCTTTTAATAAATTCAATATTTGTGCTTGTATGCTTACATCTAAAGCAGAAGTTGGTTCATCACAAACAAGTAAACGTGGTTGTGTAGCAAGAGCTCTGGCTATAGATATCCTTTGTCTTTGACCACCTGAAAATTCATGTGGATAACGTTCAGCTGATTGTTGGGTTAGTTCTACAGATTCCAATAAATCATAAATATAATCATTTAAATCTTTTGAACTAATTGAAGGATTATGAAGCTTTATAGGTTCAGAAATTATATCTTTAACTTTCAATCTTCCATTTAGGGATGAGTATGGATCCTGAAATATCATCTGAATTTGTTTCCTAAACTTCATCATTTCTTTATTGCTCTTAATTTTAGTTACACAAACATTATCAAAAAAAATATCTCCAGAACTTGGTCTGTATAAATTTACAATAATTTTAGCTATTGTTGATTTTCCACTACCACTCTCACCTACTAATCCAAATGACTCTCCTTCTTTAATATTAAATGACACATCGTTAACTGCCATAACAGAATTTTTTGATGTTTCGGTAAAAAAACTATCATCAAACGTTTTATTCAAATTTTTAACTTGTACTAAATCTTGATTAATAATTTCTTTTTTTGTCCACCTGTTTAAAATCTTGATGTTTGTTTCGCCCTGGGTTTTGTTTTCTTTCTCAATAATTTTAAATCTTGAAATTTTTTTATTTGTTGGTGGAACTGAACTGATAAGGCTTTTTGTATAAACTTCTTTAGGGTTTGTAAGTATTTCTTTTGTGGGTCCTATTTCCACTAAATCACCATTTTTCATCACTGCTACTCTGTTAGTAGTTTCTGCTATAACTCCCATATCATGAGTGATTAGTATTACTGCAAGATTTTTCTCTTTCGTTAATCTTTTTATCAAATCAAGTATTTGAGATTGTGTTGAAACATCCAAAGCTGTTGTTGGTTCATCTGCAATTAGTAGTTCTGGCTCACAACAAAGGGCAAGAGAAATAACTACTCTTTGCCTCATTCCTCCAGAAAATTGGTGGGGATAGTTATTAAATCTACTTTCAGCTTCTTTAATACCAACTTCTTTTAACAAATTAACTGCTTTTTCTTTTGCCTCGTTGAAGTTTAGACTTAAATGCGTTTGTATAGTTTCTATTAACTGCTCACCAATTGTTAGTATTGGATTTAAAGAAGTTTGGGGATCTTGAAAAATTAACCCAATTTTTTTTCCCCTGTATTTTATAATGTTTTCTGGATTTGCAAGGATATTTATACCATCTAAAATTATAGATCCGTTTGAAATCTTTCCAGGCTCATCAAGAAGATTTATTATAGCATTACCAACAGTACTTTTTCCTGATCCAGATTCTCCTACTAATCCTAGAATTTCTCCTCTATTAACATCTATGTTTATATTCTTAGCTGCGTGTACAGTCTCTCTTCTCATTTCATAATTAACACTCAAATTATCAATTTTTAAAAAACTCATTAGTTTAATTTTGGATTCAATGTATCTCTCATCCAATCTCCTAATAGATTAATTGAAAATGCTAAAATAACTAAAAAAATTGCTGGAAAGAAAGTTATCCACCATTCACCAGAAAATAAAAAATCATTTCCAATTCTAATTAATGTTCCTAAAGAAGGTGTTGTTGGTGAAACACCTACTCCCAAAAAGCTTAATGTTGACTCTGTTATTATTGCAAGTGCAAGTCCTATAGTACCAATTACTAGAACTGGTCTCAATATATTTGGTAAAATATGTTTAAACATAATAACTGGATTTGAAACTCCAATAATTATTGAGGCGGATACATAATCTTTATTTTTTTCTACTAAAGTTGCTGCTCTTGAGACTCTTGCAAACTGAGGCCATTCGGAAATACCTATGGCAAAAATTAAAACATAAATTGCCATTTCATTATGCAACTCTTTTGAAATTATTCCTCTTGCAATACCATCAACTAATAAAGCCATTAAAATACTTGGTACAGTTAACTGAACATCTGTTAACCTCATAACAATCATTTCATATTTTCCACCAAAATATCCTGCTGTTAAACCTAAAGTTACACCCAATATTAAGCTGAATAAAATTGCAGAAAAACCAACAATCAAAGAAATTCGTGATCCATAAAGAATTGTTGACAGCATATCTCTACCTTGACCATCAGTTCCTAGAACAAATTTAGCAACCCCATCTTCAGACCAAGAAGGTGGTGTAAATGCATCCATTAAAGATAAGCTTGATGGATCAAATGGATTAAATGGAGCAACAACTTCAACAAAAAAAGAACAAAAGAAAATTATTAATAAAATAATAGTTGATGCAATAGCTGTGGGCGACTTTATAAAGCTAAAATAAATATCACTATCCTTAATTCTATTTAACAAAGTTAATCCTTGATTATCCACTTACTGCCTCCGCTTTAACTCTAATCCTTGGATCAATAAAATAATATAAAATATCAACTATGAAATTTATCATTACAAAAACAAATGCAATGAAAACTAAGTATGCTGACATAATAGGTATATCTACAAACTTAACTGCTTGAATAAATAAAAACCCCATGCCTGGCCATTGAAATACTGTTTCTGTAATTATTGAAAAAGCTACTAATGTACCAATATTTATTCCTGCAATTGTAATAACAGGTATCAAACCATTTTTTAATGCATGCTTATAGTGAATACTTTTTTCGTTTATTCCTCTTGCTCTTGCAAACTTAATATAATCAGTTTGAAGTATTTCCATCATCTCAGCTCGAACCAGCCTTATAATGTAAGTCATTTGGAAAAGACTTAGAGTTACTGAAGGAAGAATTATAGCTTTTATTCCCGATATTGTTAAAAAACCGGTAGACCAGAACCCTAAGTCAACTACCTCGCCCCTACCAAATGAAGGTAATATTCCTAAGATTACTGCAAAAAGATATATAAATAGTATACCTATAACAAATGTGGGGAGCGATACTCCCAACAAAGAGAGAGCCAATATGGTATTACTTAAAAAACCTTTACGATTTATACCTGTATAAACTCCTAATAAAGTTCCTGAAGTTAATGCAATTAATGCTGAAATTATAACTAGTTCAAGAGTAGCTGGCAATCTTTCTGAAATTAAATCTGAAACTGGTCTTCTTAGTTGATATGATATTCCAAATTCTCCTTGAGAAGCATTAATTACAAATCTTGAAAATTGCACATATACAGGATCATTTAATCCTAAAGTTTCTCTTAGTTCAGCTCTTTCCTCGTCTGATGTTTCTTCACCAACCATATTATTTATTGGATCGCCAACGAAAGTAAAAAGAGAAAACGACACAAAGGCTACAACAAGCATAACCAAAATAGATTGAAACAATCGTTTAAAAAAATATTTTATCAATTTTTGAAAACTTTAACTTATAAGCCCTTTTAAAAATAAAAGGGCTTATAATTAATTTATTAAAATCTTTTGTTAGAAAATCTAAACAAAGGTTCGTTGTTTGGTCTTATTGGAACATCTACACTTCTTTTCGATGCCCAAGAAATTACCTGATGATGTAAAGGAAGATAAGAAATATCATCTTTTACAATTTTCCAAGCTTCTGCAATTGCAGCATTTCTTTTATCTAAATCAACTTCACCTTCCATAACTCTAATTAGCTCATCAACTCTAGCATTATTAAAGTTAACTTTATTCCAACTTCCTTTGCTGTCATATAAGTAATGAAACACATAGTGACTATCTAAAGTAGGAACACCCCATCCAAGCATATAAAAATCACCTTGGTCATTTTTAAGCTCTTTAAAATGTTTACTTTTAGTTTGCGAATTCAAAGAAACATTAATGCCGATTTTACCGAACATTCCAACTACAGCTGTACAGATAGCTTCATCATTTACATATCTGTCATTTGGACATCTTAGTTCAACATCAAAACCATTTGGATAACCAGCATCTGCTAGAAGTTGTTTTGCAGCAGCTACATCATAAGGCAATCTTTCATCAAGTGCCTTAGTATAACCTGTTACACCAGGAAATGTAATTATTCCAGCTGGTGAGCTTAAACCTCTCATTACTTTTTCCTTAATGGCTTCTATATCAATTGCTTGGTAAAGCGCTTGTCTAACTTCTTTCTTTTTAAAAGGATTATCACCTGTGTTGCCAGATCTAAGTTGATCTGCAGCTTGGTCCATACCTAAAAAAATAGTACGCATTTGTTCTACACTAATAACTTTAAGATCAGCTGAACTACCAATACGAGCTAAATCTTGCACTGGAGCATCGGTAACTATATCAAGCTCTCCAGATAATAATGCTGCAACCCTTGTTGCTGCATTAGCAATAGGAAGTAAATGAATTTCATCAAGATTATGTTCAACTTTTCCCCACCAATTTTTATTCTTTTTAAAAACAGTTTTTGTATTAGCTTCTCTCAAAGTAATTTCAAACGGACCTGTTCCCATTGCATTACTTGAAGCAAAATTTGCTTGTGATGCATCATAGTTTTGTGGAACAATTGAAAAATTATCAGTTGCCCATTTTTTTGACATAACAAATATATTTGTTAATTGGTTCAAAAGAATTGGATTTGGTTCTCTTGTTTTAATTTCAACCGTGTAATCATCAAGTGCTTTAACTGATGTAACGGTACTAATATACTCTTTAAAGTCTGAAGTTGGTTGTTGAGCTCTTAATAAACTAAACACAACATCTTCTGCTGTCATCTTGTCACCATTATGAAAAGTTACATCTTTTCTAAGATTAAAAACCCAAGTTGTTGGGTTTGTAGTTTTCCAGTCAGTTGCTAGCTGAGGTCCAATTGACATATCAATCCCTCTTGTAACAAGTGCCTCATATACTTGTCTTGCTACCATTGAAGTTGGTCCTTCATTTTGAGCATGTGGATCAAGTGTTAAGCTATCGCCTTTCATTGACCACTTAATTGTATTTGCTGCCCAAGCAGACGAAAATCCAAAAACAAATAGTAAAGTTAATATAAATTTACATAGATTTTTTATTCTCATTTTACCTCTCTTTAAAAAGGATAGTATGATAGAATAGGATGTATTCAATCCTTTTCTCAAGCTTTAATTTTAATGAATTTGATGGAATTTTACTTAATTAATCTTTTAAAATTCTCATAAAGGATTTTAGAGTAATTGTTCATGTTTCGCATATTATTTTGGGTCTCTTTATCAAATTTTTCTAAAGCTCCTTTGCCTAATTGTTTTTCTAGTGCAGATTTATATTCTGGAACACATCCCCATTCATTTACAGTTGTATCTTTAATTTCAATGTGGAACTGAATACCATATGCATGATTTTGATATTTAAATATTTGATATTTTGTTACAAGAGATGAAGCTAACAAAGTAATATCTTTGTTATTTTCTAAATTCTGCACTTCATAAGAATGCCACTGTAAAGATTTTATTTTTTCAGGAAAAGATGAAAATAAATTATCATTTTTTCTTTCATCAAAAAAATTAATATCAAGCATACCTATTTCAGATGTATTTGATTTCACTACTTCTCCACCTACAACTTCTCCAAGTAGCTGACATCCTAAACAAAAACCTAAATAAGGTTTTTTTAAATCTACAACAAATTCTTTTATTCTTTTTTTTTCATCTATCAGCCATGGGTAATCTTTTTCCATCCATACATCCATTGGTCCGCCCATACAAAACATTGCGTCAAATTTTGCAATATCATTTGGAATACGATCTCCTTCATCTAATTCAATAGTGGTAAGTTTTACACCGTCTGCAATCATTAGATCTTTAATATATCCCGGATCTTCTATTTTAATATGTTGTAAAACAATCACTTCCATTATTTAAGCGCAGGTTTTAAAAGTTTTAACATTTTACCATGAATTGTATTATTTGAAGACAATATAATATTTCCAGCTTTAACTGCATCTTCGTTTTTCCAAGTAGAAATAATCCCACCAGAAGCTTTAGCGATAGGTATAATTGGATGAATATCCCATATTTTATTTATGCATTGTAAAACAATATCTATTCTGCCTTCACACAAATGACAGTAAGTTAAAGCATCAAAGCAAGGAAATTGCATTAATTTTAGAACTTTTGGAATTTTTTTTTGTTTATTTAATGAAAGCCATCCATGAAATGCACCCGAAACTTTAGCTTGAGCAAAAGTAGTTTTTTTATTTACACTTAGTTTTTTCTTTTTTCCTTTTTCAAAAACGTAAGCTTTTTTATTAGAATAGTTTAAATAATATTTATTTAGTTTAGGAAAGTTAGCTAATCCCATTACTGGTCTTCCTTTATAGTTTAAAGATATCAAATTTCCCCAGGTTGGGTTACCTGTTATAAAAGACCTCGTTCCATCGATAGGATCTAACACCCAAGTATAATCACTTTTTGTTTTCTTATAACCAAATTCTTCACCTATTACTTGATGATTAGAGAATCTTCTTTTGATTCTTAATCTAATAAACTTTTCAAATTCTCTATCCGCTTGGGTTACCGGATCATACCCTTTTCCCTTACTCTTGTTTATTACTCTAAAAGATCTATTCAATTTTTTGTAATAAAATTTTGTTAGCTCTTTAGCTAATGCATTAAGAAAATTGTAATAAAGTCTGTAGTTTTTGAATTTTGTAGCAGACATGATCAGCTCTATTACTATTTAATTTAACTTGATTAAAGCATAAAATTAAATAATTCTTGCGAAAACGTTGTTATAATTAAAGTAGTATAATTCATGGAAAAAATTCAATCACATGCAAAGTTAGTAATAGTAGGTGGAGGAATTTTAGGTGTAAGCTTGTTGTATCATCTCACCAAAGAAGGTTGGAAAGATATAGTTTTAATTGAAAAAGGAGAACTTACTTCTGGTTCTACTTGGCATGCCGCTGGTCAGTGCCCTCACATGGTAGGAAGCTATAATTTAGCTAAAGTTCATTTACATTCTACAAATCTTTATAAACAATTAGAAAAAGAAACAGGACAAGCTACTGGTTTTCACGAATGTGGTAGTTTAAGACTGGCTTACAAACAAGAAGATATTGAATGGTTTCGTTATATTAAAGGAATTTTAGATAATGTTGGAGCACCTGCAGAAATAATTTCTCCTAATGAAATTCCAAAAATACATCCTTTTATAAATTTAGATGGAATTATTGGTGCATTTTATACCCCAGAAGATGGTCACACTGACCCAACAAGTACAACAAATGCAATGGCTAAAGGAGCTAGAAATGGTGGTGCTAAAATATACAGAAATAATAGAGTGACCGATATTGCATTACTTCCTTCAGGAGAATGGAAAGTAATGACTGAAAATGGAGATATTGTCTGTGAGCATGTTGTTAACGCAGCTGGAAGTTTTTGTCCAGAAGTTGGTGCAATGGTTGGATTAAAAAATATACCAAGCATAAATATGATACATCACTATTTAGTAACAGATGAACATATAGAAATTAAAAAATTAACAAAAGAGTTACCAGTTACGAGAGACCCAATGGCTTCTGCTTATCTAAGACAAGAAGGTAAAGGTTTGTTAATTGGTCCTTATGAGATGGATGCAAAACCTTGGGCTTTAGATGGAATGGACTGGAAGTTTAATATGGAATTGTTAGAGCCTGAACTTGATAGAATTGAAAAACATTTAGAAATAGGAATGAACAGAATTCCTCAGTTTAAAGATGTTGGAATTAAAAAAATTATTTGTGGACCAATTACACATACGCCTGATGATAACCTTTTAGCCGGACCTGCGCCTGGACTAATAAATTTTTGGATGCTTTGTGCTGCTAGCGTAGGTATTGCTCAAGGAGGTGGGGTTGGAAAATACTTGGCTCAATGGATTGTTTACGGAGATTCTGAAATTAATATGTTGGAATTTGAACCAAGAAGATACATGAGCTGGGTAACAAAAAAATATGCAATTGAAAAATCAACTGATCAATACAGAAGAATGTATGTAACACCTATGCCAAATGAAAGTATTGACGTTGGAAGACCAAATAAAACAACGCCAATATACAAAAAATTAAAAGATATGGGTGCTATGTATCTAGATAGTTATGGTTGGGAAAAACCTACATGGTTTGCAAAACCTGGAATGAAAGAAGAATATAGTTTTAAAAGATCTAATGCATTTTCTTATGTCCAAAAAGAATGTGAAAATGTTCAAAATAATGTTGGTATTTTAGACTTAAGTACCTTTGCAAAATATGAAATTCAAGGAAAAGATGGTGAGTCCTATTTAGATCATTTATGTGCAAATTCAATTCCAAAAAAAGAAGGTAATATTATACTTGCCCATACACTTAATAAAATAGGCAGAATCCAAAGCGAACTAACTATAACTCGATTACCAAATAATAAATTTTACGTTCTATCATCTACAGCTTCTGAAATAAGAGATTTAGATTGGTTTAATCACAATGTTAACAAAGACGAAAAAGTTGAAATAAGGAATGTAACTGAAGATTATGGAGTTCTCGTTTTAGTAGGACCAAAATCTAGAAATGTTTTATCACAATTAACTTCAGAAAGTTTAGATAATAAAGATTTTCCTTGGTTAACTGGAAAAGAAATAGAAATAAATAAAGTACCCGTAAGAGCTCTTAGAATTAATTACATGGGAGAATTAGGTTGGGAATTGCATCATCCCATAAAACAAATGGAATCTTTATATGATGCTATTTATGAAGTTGGTAAAAAAGACAACATCATTAATTTTGGAACTTATGCTGTTAACTCATTGCGAATGGAAAAGGCGTATCGTGGTTGGGGAGCTGAATTGACGGGAGAAATTAGTTTAGTTGAAGCTGGTATGAACCGATTTTTTAATTTGAATAAAAAAAGTAACTTTATTGGGTCTCAAGTCCTAAGAGAAAAGCTACAATCAGAAGTTAACATCAAGATAGTTTACCTCGAGGTCGATGTTGATGACGCTGATGCAAGAGGTAATGAACCTGTTTATCATAAAAATAAAATTGTTGGAGTGGTCACATCAGGAGCTTATGGTTTTAGAGTGAATAAAAGCTTAGCTTTTGCGTATGTTAATTCTCAATTATCAGAAGCAGGAACTGAATTATTTATAGAAATTCAGGGTCAAAAAAGGAAAGCAAAAATATTGGACGCTCCAGTGTATGACGCTGATAACAAAAAATTAAAGTCATAATTATTTTATTGACAGTTAAAAAAAAATAAAGCAACGTCCGATTTTTATGAAAATTTATGGCAACAAGAAGTAACACTCCTCCGAAACCTTATCTGGGCTTTGGAACTAGAATTAGAAAATCACCCTTCTTCGAATCAACTTTAAAATGGGGTTGTAAGGAATACACGACTTACAATCATATGTATTTCCCAGTTTATTATAATACTCCTGAAGAAGATTTTTGGAGTTTGGTCAAAGATGTTACACTTTGGGATGTTGCTGTTGAAAGACAAGTAGAAATTAAAGGTCCTGATGCAACAAAATTTACACAATTATTAACTCCAAGAAATTTATCTGATTGTCAAGTTGATCAATGCAAATATGTATTAAATACAAATTATGAAGGTGGCATCCTTAGTGATCCAATTTTATTAAGACTCGCTGAAGACCATTGGTGGTATTCTATTTCTGATAGTGATCTTTTACTTTGGGCTATGGGAGTAGCTGGCAAGGATAAATATGACATAGAACTTAGAGAACCAGATGTCTCTCCTTTGCAAGTACAAGGTCCAAAATCAAGAGAATTGATGAATGATTTATTTGGATCTTGGATAAATGATTTAAAATATTACTGGTGTAAACAAATTGATTTGAAAGGAATACCTGTTGTTGTATCAAGAACAGGTTGGAGTGGTGAAATTGGTTATGAAGTTTACCTTCGTGATGAAAAAAAAGGTGCTGATTTATATGAGATGGTAATGGCAGCAGGTGAAAAATATAAAATTGCACCAACTGGCCCTTCTCAAATAAGAAGAGTTGAGGCAGGAATTTTTTCTTATTTTCAAGATATGAGAGTAACTGATAATCCTTTTGAGATTGGAATGGATAGATTGGTTGATCTTGAAATGGAAGCAGATTTTGTAGGTAAAGAAGCGCTTATAAAAATTAAACAAGAAGGAATAAAAAGAAAATTAGTTGGTATTGAAATTCTTGGCGACCCTATAAGCAAGATTGTTCCACCAGAGTACACTCCTGAATACTTTGTACCTGATCATTGGCCAATATTTGATGATAAAAATGAGATTGGTTATGTTACATCTAAATGTTTTTCACCAAGATTAGAAAAAAATATTGGTTATGCTTTTATCCCTATAGATTATGCAAAAAATGACACAAAGTTTACAATTAGATCACCATATGCAAATTTAGAATGCAAAGTAGTGCCATTACCATTTTACGATCCAAAAAAACAAATTCCTATAAAATAATTTATTCATGCTCTCAAAATATATTAAAGAGAGTAAAATTTGAGTTTTCGAGATAGTTTAGTAGCTTTGCTTGTCCCTATTTTTTTAGGTTTTGGTTTTGTAATATCGAAACCTGCTTTTGAATATTTTCCACCATTTTTATTAATGGGATTACGTTTTACCATAGCAGCGTTTATTATGGTTTGGTGGTTTCCTATTCCAAAAGGATTATTTAAAGATTTAATTATAGTTTCTTTTATCGGTAGCACCTTGCAATATGGTTTGACCTATTCTGGTTTAAATATAATTGATGCTTCATCCGCTGTGTTGTTAGTACAGGCAGAAGTGCCTTTTGGTGTGATCATTGCTTATTTTTTACTTAAAGAAAAGCCTGGAATAAAAAATATACTAGGTATATGTGTTTCTTTTTTTGGTGTTTTTATTCTAACAGGTGCACCTAATTTAGAGGGTAAATTTTTTGGAGTTTTATTAACTCTATCTGGTGCTTGTATGTGGTCTCTTGGGGCAGTATTAGCAAAACCTCTGAGTGAAAAAATGAATCCTTTTGCATTGACTGCTTGGTTATGTTTGTTTTCGGGACCTCCTTTGATACTAGCTTCCGTTATTTTTGACGGCAATACAATAAATTATTTTTTATCTGCAAATCTCAATAGCTGGTTGATTGTTGGATATCTAGGTTTATTTATGCAGCCATTAGCATATGGTTCTTGGTATTATGTTTTAAAACGTAATCCAGTACATAAAGTTTTACCTGTACTAATGCTTTTGCCACTTACGGGATTACTAGCTGCTATTTTTCTTTTAGGAGAAAAACCAGGCGAATATATATTTATAGGAGGAACAGTTATCTTTATTGGCGTGGGTATGATATTATTTGGCAAACAAAAGAAAAACTAACACTTCGCTGGAAGTGATTTTCCGTTCCTTTCTTCATGAAACTAAGTCACAGAAATAGCACGCGTACCTCTAACAACTACAAACTTATATCCATCAACACACACTGTAACAACTCTAGAAGTTGTATGATCTCTAATCCGCAAAGAACCATCTTCAATCTCTCTTATCTCAGCAAATCCAATATTGCCAAACACCAAACTAGCAATAACCATTCCAATTATTTTTTTCATAATTCTCCTTTCTTCCGTATGGTACCATTTTTTATAATTTTTTTATTTTTTTGATTTCTTTATAATTTCACTTATAATTTCTTCTTTTCTGTGGCCCATAAGATGAATTCCTTTTACTCCTTGTATATTGCGAAAAGCTTCTATTAGCTCTATACATATTTTTTTACTTTCTTCTTTTTGATCTTCTGAACCTTCTAATCTCTTAATAATTTGATCTGGTACATCAACACCAAATAAATTTTCATTCATCCATCTTGCACTCTTTGCTGAAGCAAATGGTCCTAACCCAATTATGAAATTTGTTTTTTCCAAAATTCCTTCGTCTCCTAAAACTTTCATATATTCATTTAATAACTTTGCATCAAAAACATACTGGGTTTGAAAAAAATCTACACCGTTGTTGATTTTCTCTAAAATTTTTTTGGGATCAGGTTTTCCCATAGTTGGAACTTCTGCTGCTCCTATAAATAATTTTGGTGGAGGATCAATTACTCTTCCTGATGGAAATTTTTTTTCTTTACGCATCATATTTGCCGTAGAAACTAATGTTAAACTATCAATATCATTCACAATTTTAGCTTCAGGTTGATCACCACTTTTTGGATTATCTCCTCCTAAACAAAGGATATTGTTTACACTTAAAGCCGACGCTCCTATTAAATCTCCTTGTAAAGCTAAACGGTTACGATCTCGAACAGTTAATTGTAATATTGGATCTATACCATTCTGCGCAAGAATAATTGCAGCAGTTAATGAAGACATATGTGCTTTTGCACCAGGGCTATCTGTAACATTAACAGCGTCAGCTATTCCTTTTAATGGCATTACATTTTTTAATAACGTTTCTTTGTCAGATGCATCTGGTGGCGTTGTTTCTGCAGTATATACAAAAACTTTGTCTAATAATTTTTGTTGAAGTAAGCTTTGGTTTTCCATTTTATAAAATCATTATTATTAACCTAAATTTTGCAAGAATGGAAAGATATTAAATAAATAATAGCCCAGTGATTGCAATTTATTAGTTAGTATTAAAATTCCTGTTGCAAGTAAAATTACTCCGCCTATTTTTGAAACTCGATTAATATTCTTTTTAAAATTTTTTGAAAATACTAAAAACTTTTGAATTAAATATCCTGATAAAATAAAAGGTATTGCTAAGCCTAATGAGTAAAAACTTAAAAGTAAAATTGCCTTTGATATTGTTTCTTCAGTGGCTGCTAAAGCAAGAATTGAACCTAAAATAGGACCGATGCAAGGAGTCCATCCAAATCCGAATGCCATTCCGACAATAAATGTAAATAATGGTTTAGTTGATTTGTTTGTATAATATTTCTTTTCATAATTAAGAAATTTAATATTAATTATTCCAATTAATTGCAGAGAAAAAATTATAATTATTAAACCAGCAACAATTCTTAATTGATTTGAGTTTTGAAGTAAAAGATTGCCCAAAAAAGAAGCTGTGGCCCCAAAAATTATAAATACAAATGAAAATCCTAAAGAAAATAAAAATAATGGAACTAAATTTATTTTTTTTCTTTCAACTAATTCATTTAATGATTGTCCTGAAATAAAAGAAACATAACCAGGTATTAGTGGTAAAACACAGGGTGATAAAAAGCTTATTAATCCCGCTCCTAGAGCAATTATTAATTCAATCATATTTTAACTAGTTAATCATATATTATAATTAAATCTTTTAGCTATACTTCCATTTACATTGGTTTTTATCCTAAATAATGAACCAGAAAGCTTAAATTGTCTTAAATCTTTTTTGCTCATAGATTTTTTTGCTGACGTAACAAATAATTCTGAATGATTTGGACCTCCAAAAGTACAATTAGTTATGTTTTTAGCAGGAAAATCGATTGTATGAATTTTTTTCCCAGTTTTATTAAAAACAGAAATACGAGCTCCGCCGAAATGACATGTCCATAAATTATTTTGTTTATCCAATGTCATTCCATCGGGAGAACCTTCTTTACTTTTAAATTTTATAAAAACTTTTTTTTTTATAATTTTTAATTTTTTATCAATTTTAATTTTATAAATTTTTTTATCTCTACTATCAGTATGATAAAAATTCTCTGAATTGATAAATGCTGGTCCGTTTGTTATATAATAATTTTTATCAACTTCAGTTAAATTTAAATTATTATCCAAACAATAAAGCGAACCAGTTCTTATTTTTCTTTCAAGATTGTCCATTGACCCAAACCATAATCTCCCTTTTGGATCTGTTTTGCCGTCGTTTAATCTGTTCAAGGTTTTATTTTTTTCAACGATAATTGATTTAATTATTTTTCTTGTCTTAAGATTTACAATTCTTAATTCACCCTTTAAACCTAAGATAAATATATTATTTTTTATATGAGATAAAAAACCAATTTCCTTATTAATTTTTAATATTTTCTTTTTTTTATTTTTTGTATTTAAAATAAATATTTTTTTTCTTTTAATATCGACAAAGTAAATTGAATTGTGCGACTTAACCCAAAGAGTGCCTTCACCTAGAATTGTATTTGATTTCCATATACACTCTGGTTTTGATGTTTTTATTTTCAAATTATACTGAGATTACTTTTGAGTTTTGTTCTCCAAGATTATCTATAGATAATCTTAATGTATCTCCATTTTTTAAGAATACTTGAGGTTTCTTTCCCATACCAACACCTGGGGGTGTGCCCGTTGTAATTATATCGCCTGCTTGCAATGACATATATTTACTTAGATAAGCAACAATGTGGTAAACATTAAATATCATTTTATTTGTATTACCCGTTTGCATTCTTTTTCCATTTAAATCCAAACTTAAATTTAAATTGTTCACATCTTTGATTTCATCTGATGTAACTAAATAAGGTCCTATGGGCCCAAATGTGTCATGAGATTTTCCTTTAACCCATTGACCCATTTTTTCTATTTGCCATTCTCTTTCACTAATATCGTTAACAAGACAATATCCAAGTATATGATCACTAGAATTTTTTTCAGAAATATTTTTAGCTTCTTTTCCAATAACAATACCTAGTTCTACTTCCCAATCTAGTTTTTTAGAATAAGATGTAATTTCAATATCATCATTTGGTCCATTTACACAACTTGTGGCTTTCATAAATACAATTGGTTCTGATGGAACTTTTGCTCCTGTTTCTTCAGCATGATCTGAATAGTTTAAACCTATAGCAACAAATTTACCTGGATTGCTAATACAAGATCCAATTCTTTCACTATTTGAGAGTTCTGGAAGATTTTTTAAATCTAAACTTTTTAATTTTTCAATAGTTGAGTGAGTTAGATTATCTGGTGTTAAATCCTTTATTACTGAACTCAAATCTCTAATTTTGCTATTTGTATCTAAAGCAGCTGGTTTTTCTTTTCCTTTATTTCCTACTCTTAATAGTTTCATTTTTTCTCCTTATATTAAATACTCATCCCTCCATCAATTGGGTGAACTACCCCAGTTATAAAATCTGACTCATCACTAGCTAAATAAACAGCTAAAGCAGCGATTTCTTCGGCTGTAGCAAGTCTTCCCATTGGTTGTCTTGCTATAAAATCTTTTTTTGCTTTCGCTGGATCGGGTGCAGCTGCCACTCTTTCTTCCCATGAAGGGGTGTGAACTGTTCCTGGTGCAATAGCATTGCATCTTATGTTATTTTTAATAAAATCAGCCGCTATTGATTTTGTTAAACCGATAATAGCTGCTTTTGTAGCTCCATATGCAAATCTATTTGGTAGACCTCTTAAACTTGAAACAATTGACGATATATTAATTATATTTCCCTTATTCTGTTTAATCATCTTTGGAAGTATTTCTTTAATCATAAAATACATTGACTTAACATTTACATCGAAAGAAAAATCCCAATCTTTTTCATCACAATCAAGTATTGTTCCATGATGAACAAAGCCAACTGCATTAAATAAAACATCTACTTTATTTAATGATGCAGAAAATTTTTCAATAGCTTGTTTGTTTGTTGAATCTAAATTTTTAACTTTAATATTTGGATATTCTTTATTTAAAGTTTCTAAAGTTTTATCATTAATGTCTGTTGCTATAACGTTTGCACCTTCATTATGAAATACAATAGCTGTTGCTCTCCCAATTCCTTGTCCTGCAGCAGTAACAACTATATTTTTATTTTCTAATCTTTTGCTCATTTATTTCTTTTATTAATGTGAGTGTCTCGGCATTCCTTTTGTATTAGTTATATCTAAATACATAGATTCTGTTTCTAAACAAGCTCCAGTTTCTAATTGCCCAACTAAACTTCTTGCAATTTCTTGCCATGGAGTTTGATTTTTTAATTTTGGAATTTTAACATTTTTTCTTCTATTTGCTATTTCTTCATCTGAAATTAGTAGATCAATTCTACTATTGTTTAAGTCTACTTTAACTTTATCGCCTGTATTTACTATCAATAAAGCGCCACCAATTGCAGACTCTGGTGATACATTTAAAATTGATGGACTTTCAGAAGTACCACTTTGTCTGCCATCACCAAGTGTTGGAAGAGTATTAATTCCTTTTTTTAACAATCTGTCTGGTGGTTGCATATTCACAACTTCAGCAGAACCTGGATAACCTACTGGTCCACATCCCCTAATCATTAAAATAGAGTTTTCATCAATTTTCAAATTTTCATCATTTATTCTTTTATGATAATCCTCTGGTCCTTCAAAGACAACTGCTTGTGCTTCGAAAATATTTGGATTTTTTGGATTTGATAAATATCTTTTTCTAAATTCTTCGCTAATTACTGAAGTTTTCATAACTGCAGAACTAAAAAAATTACTTTTCATTACTATAAATCCAGCATTTTCAACTAAAGGATTTTTAAATGATTTTATAACATTTCCATCAACATCAATTTTAATATTCAAATTCTCTTCAACAGTTTTACCAGTAACCGTCATAACGTTTTTGTGTAATTTATTATTTTTCATTAATTCTTGCATGATTGCAGGAATTCCTCCTGCTTTAAAAAAACCTTCCATTAAATGCTCTCCAGCTGGCTGACAATTAACAAGTAAGGGAATATCATGACCAAGTTTTTGCCAACTATCTATATCAAGATCAATGCCCATATGCCTTGCAATTGCAGTAAGATGTGGCGGACAATTACTTGAAGCGCCAATTGCACTTGCAACATAAATTGCATTTTCAAAAGCTTCCTTTGTCATGATTTTTGATGGCGTAAGATCTTCATGAACCATTTCGACAATTCTTTTTCCAGTTTCAAAAGAAATACTTTCTCTTTTCTTATATGGCGCAGGTATAATTGCACCTCCTGTTAAAGACATTCCTAAAGCTTCTGCAATAGAGTTCATGGATGATGCTGTTCCCATAGTATTACAATGTCCTATACTTGGAGCTGAAGCTGCAGCCATATCCATAAATTCATCATAATTAATTTCACCTTTTGCATGTAATTTTCTAGCTTCCCATATAATTGTTCCTGAACCAGCTTTTTTACCTTTATAAGAACCATCAAGCATTGGTCCGCCTGATAAAACAATTGAGGGAATATTTACTGTTGCGGCTGCCATTAAAGCAGCAGGCGTAGTTTTATCACATCCAGTTGTTAATATAACTCCATCTATTGGATAACCAAAAAGAACTTCTACTAAAGATAGATAAGACAAATTTCTATCCAAAGCTGCTGTTGGTCTTTTTCCTGTTTCTTGAATTGGATGTGTTGGAAATTCCATTGGCACACCACCAGCTTCTCTTATTCCATCTTTAATAGTTTTGCTAAGAGCTTGGAAATGTCTATTACAAGGTGATAAATCACTACCAGATTGTGCTATTCCAATTATAGGTTTGCCTGATTGAAGATCCTTTTTCTTTAAACCATAGTTTAAATATCTTTCTAAATAAAGAGCGGTAAGGCCTGGATCATTTGGATTATCAAACCACTCTTTGCTTCTTAGATCTTTTTTTTTCATAAATTATTAGATTGATTATAGCCAACCATTATCAACCACATAAGATTGATTCGTGCAGCCAGACGATTGGTCTGATGAAAAAAATAAAACCGCTTTAGCTATATCAGAAGGCATCAATTTTCGTTTTAAACACTGATTCTTCATTAAATCTTTTTCAGATTCTGGTGTTAACCATTTTTGAATTTGTCTTTCAGTCATAGTCCATCCTGGAACTACAGAATTAACTCTAATATTAAATTCACCTAAATCTCTAGCAAAAGATCTTGTAAGTCCAACCACCCCAGATTTAGCTGCAGTATAAGCTGCCATTCCTCCTTGTCCAACCATCCAAGATGCTGATCCAATATTTACAATGGCACCTCCTTTGTTTTTAATCATTGCTTTTTTAACTGATTGAACAGTAAAGAAATAATGTCTAAGATTAACATTCATTCTTTCGTTCCAATATTCTTCCGTAACATCATCAATTGCATGTCTTTCATCGTTTGCTGCGTTATTAATTAATATGTTTATTGAACCTTTATCAGAAATAATTTTTGATATTGTATTTTGAAGTTGTTTAATATTTAAAAGATCGCATTCAATAAAAGTTGGAATTTTAAAATTTTTATTTTTAATATCTGAAATCAGTTTATTAGATTCTTTTACATTAATATCTACAAAACAAACCTCGGAGTTTTGTTCGCAAAAATGCTCAACAATTGATGCGCCTATTCCTGATCCTCCACCAGTAACAAAAACTCTTTTATTTTCTAGATCATGGTATTTTACAGTCATTTATATCCTGTTATTTGTTTTTTTATCAAAAATAGAAATTTGACTTAAATCAAAAAATAATTTCATCTCTTTGCCCGTTTCAATTTTTACAGTTGAGGGGAATTTGCCTAAAACCTCTTGGTTGCAATAATTAAAAGTTATAATTTGTTCGTGTCCAATATACTCGTTTAAATCAGTTCTTAAATTAACTTCAAAATCAGTATCGTTTATTTTTTTATAATGAATGTGCTCTGGTCTAATTCCAAAATAAACATCATTACTATTTTCTTCTAGCGATTTTACAAAATCATAATTTTTTATAGAAATATTATTCGATTGATTGGAACCTTCTGGAATAAATGAAGTATTATTAGCGTTTTTGACCAATTGACCACTGATTAAATTCATTGAAGGAGACCCAATAAAGTCAGCAACGAAGGTATTATTTGGCTTATTATATATATTTTCTGGAGTATCATATTGCTGGATAACACCGTGGTTCATTATAGCAATATTTGTTCCTAAACTCATTGCCTCGGTTTGATCATGTGTAACATAAACTACTGTTGTTTTTAACTTTTGATGAAGTTTTTTTATTTCTCTTCTCATTTCAACTCTTAATTTTGCATCTAAATTTGATAATGGTTCATCAAATAAAAAAATTCTAGGTTCTCTAACCAAAGCTCTTCCTATTGCAACACGCTGTCTTTGTCCGCCGGATAATTGTGAAGGTTTACGATTTAATAATTCATCAACATGCAAAAAATTAGAAACTTTTTTAAGTTGTTCTTCAATCTTTTCTTTTGATGTTTTAGCTTGTTTAAGACCAAAAACCATATTTTCTTTTACATTCATAGATGGATACAATGCATAAGACTGAAAAACCATAGCGATATTTCTATCTTTTGGTTCAACTTCGCCTACATTGTAATCATCGATAAAAACAGTTCCCTCATCAATGGTTTCTAATCCAGCTACTATATTTAACAAAGTTGATTTTCCACATCCCGATGGACCTAAGAGCACTAAAAAATTTCCTTCTTCTATTTCGAAATTTATTTTTTTTAGAACTTCGGTACTACCAAAACTTTTTGAAAGATCTTGTATTTTTAATGCTATCATTTTATCCTTTCACTGCTCCAGAAGTAAGTCCTCTTATAAAATATTTCCCAGCTAATACATAAACAATGAGAGTTGGAACGCCAGCAATAATTGCTGATGCCATATCAACATTGTATTCTTTAACGCTGGTACTCGATAAAACCATGTTGTTTAAAGCTACTTGGATAGGAGCAGACTTACCAAAAGAAAAAGTAGCTCCAAATAAGAAGTCGTTCCATATTTGTGTAAATTGCCAAATTACTGTTACAGTTATGATAGGATATGAAATTGGAATCAGTATTTTGAAAAATATTTTAAAAAATCCAGCCCCATCAATTCTTGCTGCCTTAATTAATTCATTGGGAATAGAAACAAAATAGTTTCTAAAAAATAATGTAGTAAAAGGTATTCCATAAACAGAATGAACTACTACAAGCCCTAAAATAGAGTTTGATATACCTAATTCACCTAAAGTCCTTGCCATTGGAAGGAGTATTGCTTGATAAGGTATAAAACAACCAAATAATAAAAATAGAAAAACCCATCTATCACCTTTAAAACGCCATTTTGTTAAAACATATCCGGTCATAGCTCCAATAAAAGTTGAGAAAATTACTGCTGGTACAACCATCTTGATTGAATTCCAAAAATAAGGTCTCAAGAAAGTATCACCAGCACCATATCCTCTTCCTCCCCATGCTACTGCCCATGATTCAAAATTTAATTGACTTGGCCAGGTAAGGAGCGTGCCCTGTCTAATTTCCTCCATTGTTTTAAATGAAGTTACAACCATTACATATAATGGAAATATAAAATAAGAAGCAAAAAGTATTAAAACAAAATAAAGAAACCATCTTAATAACAAATTTTTTATTTTAGAGCGTTCCTCGAGCTGTTTATATGATGCGCTAGTAATATTAGCTGACATTTTCTCTTCTCAATTCTGAATAAAGATAGGGAATAATAACTGCTGCTACAGCCATAAACATCATTATGGCACTTGCAGCAGATAAGGCGACTTGGCTTTTATGAAAAGCTGTTTGGGTCATAAAAAGAGCTGGCATAGTTGTTGAAATACCAGGTCCGCCTTGAGTAAGCGCAACTATTAAATCATAACTTTTAATTGATATGTGTACCAAAATAACAAAACTAGTGAAAAATACTGGTCGCATCATAGGGATAAGTATTTTCCAATATAAGGTAAACAAATTTGCACCATCAATTTTTGCTGCTTTAACAATTTCATCCTCAATAGATCTAAGGCCAGCAAGAAATAAAGCCATAACAAATCCTGACGATTGCCAGACCCCAGCTATAACAATGGTATAAATGGCCATGTCTCTGTTAACCAGCCAATCAAAAGTGAAATTTTCAAAGCCCATATCAATAAATAATTTTTGAATTCCTAAAGTTGGATTTAAAATCCATTTCCATGCAGTTCCAGTAACAATAAATGAAAGAGCCATTGGATAGAGATAGATGGTTCTAAGAACGCCTTCTGCTCTAATTTTTTGATCAAGAAATATAGCTAGAACAACTCCTATAACAGTGCAAATAACTAAAAAAAGAACTGTAAAAATTAATAAGTTATCAACAGCTATAAGCCATTTATGTGTTTTCCAAAGTTTAACATATTGGCCAACACCCCATAATTCGTATTTTGGAAGAATTTTAGAATTTGTAAATGAAATATAAAACGTCCAAAGAACAAAGCCATAAACAAACCAACTAATTAAACCCACAGATGGGGCTAATACAATTTTAGGTAAATTTTTTTCTAGCCACTTAAACATAATAAAATAAAAAAAAGGCCACTTTTTAAAGTGGCCTTTTAATATAATTAATAATTGTTTACATATTTGCTAGCACAGTGTCTGCTAAAGCATTTGCAGCATCTACTGAAGACATATCAGAATTAAAGTGCTCTGTAATAACGTCTTGAAGAGCAGCTTTTATTGTATTTCCTTGCGCCATACCGTGAGCAAAACTTGGAAGAAGTCCACCTTTTTCTCCGGCTGTTTTAATGTCAGCATTGGATTTTTTTGCACAGTCGTCAAATTCATCCATTGGTACATCTAAACGAGCAGGTATTGAACCTTTATACAAGTTAAAAACTTTTTGGAAGTTTTTACCCATCATAAGTTTAGCTAATAATTTTTGACCTGCCACTTTGTCTGGATCGGTAGTTTTATAAAAAATAAAACTATCTACGTTATACAAGTATCCATTATTTGATGGAGTTGGAGAACAGAAGTAATCCCAACCTGGTGATTTACCGGCAGCTGTAAATTCTCCTTTAGCCCAGTCTCCCATAATTTGAAAACCAGCTTTACCTTCTATAACCATACCAGTTGCAACGTTCCAGTCTCTACCTGGGCTACCTTCATCAGTATAGCTTTGCAGTTTTCTCATTTGATCAAAAACTTTAACTGTAGTTTCACTTCGTAGACAATTTTCTTGCAATTTTACATAACAGTTTTTGTAATAATTATTTCCACCTAAACCCATAGCTACCGCTTCAAATACTGTAGCATCTTGCCAAGGCTGTCCACCGTGAGCAAATGGAATTATTCCTGCTGCTTTAAGTGTATCAGCTGCAGCATTCAACTCATCCCAAGTCGTAGGCATAGAAAGACCGTTATTATCAAATACTTCTTTGTTAGCCCAGATCCAATCAATTCTATGAATGTTTACTGGAGCCGCACAATAAGGACCGCTGTTATTTTGACATTTATGAACTGCAGCAATCATCGGATCTAATAAGTTATCCCATCCTTCTGCTTGTGCTATTTCATCAATGTGGTATGGAGCAACTACTCCTTCTTGATCGTATTCTTGAATAGTTGGACCTTTGATTTGAGAAGCTGAAGGCGGATCACCAGCAACTATTCTTGCTTTTAATGTAACGTTCGCAGCATCACCACCACCACCTGTTACGGGCATATCTAGCCACTCGCCACCATTTGCAGCGAAATCATCTTTTAATACTTTAAGTGCAGCTGCTTCACCACCAGATGTCCACCAATGCAGAACTTCAATTTTTGGTCCTGCTAATGAAATACTAGGAGCTAATGCAAATACTATTAAAGTAATTAATATTTTCTTCATATTCCCCTCTTTATTTTTTTGTTAGTTAAATAATTAAAAAAAAGAATTATAGAAACATTAATTATAAATTCATAATAAAAAATCTGAATGCAACTCTTAATTGATTTTCATTTTTTTGAGAATAAGCTTTGTTTTATTTACAAAATATGTGAATTGTAGAATTAAGTATTAAACTTTCTGGGGAAGTTTTTCTAGTAACTTGTTTTTCTACCTAACCTTGCTGCGCCTCTAACACCACTAGCATCACCATATTTTGGTTTAAGAAATACCCCCTCGTATTCTTTACCAATTACATATTTTTTTACTAAAGCTTCAATTTCACTTAAAAAATCTATCTCATTACTTAAACCTCCGCCAAAAACAAAAACGTCAGGGTCAAGTATATTAATTATTACAGATAATGACATTGCAAGATTTATTTTAAATTCGCCTATCGCTTTTTCTGCATCAAGATCATGTCGTTTATAAAGTTGAAATATTTCATGAGATTTTAAATTCTTTCCATATTTTTTATTAAAATTTTTAGCTAACCCAAGTCCTGAAATAAAACTTTCAACTTCAGCTTCTCTTAAACTGTTGGTATTTAAATCTTCTTTTTTTGCTGCCATGTATGGTAACTGATTGTGTCCCCATTCTCCTGCCAAGCCATTAGGTCCAGTAACAATTTTTTTGTCTATTACTAATCCTCCACCTGCTCCTGATCCTAGAATAATGCCATATACAATTTTATAATGTTTTCCTGCACCATCTATTGCCTCAGATAAAGCAAAACAGTTTGCATCGTTTTCGCAGAAAACTTCTCTACCTAATGCATCTCTTAAATCTTTTTGGAAAGGCTTTTTTTCAATCCAGTAACAATTAGGTGCATTTTTAATTAATCCTGTTTGCGGTGAATGAACTCCAGGATGACAAACGCCAACAGGAAGAGATTTGTTTAATTTTTTTTCTAAACTTTTAGTAATTTCTGAAATATTTTTAATTACGGAATTATAATCTTTGGGACAATCTGTTCTTTCTCTAAAATTTTCTTCTCCAGAGTCTTCTAAAACAACACTCTCTATTTTAGTTGCACCAACATCAAATCCTATTTGCATAGCTGATATTCATAAATAACATTATATTATTTATATTATTAAATTTTTCATAATTATATAGTTTTTTAACTGGGAGTTTCATGAAGATTACTAAATTGTTATTACCATTATTATTTTTAATAGGGTCAACTACTTCTTGTTTTGCGGAAACTACGGTTACACCAGAAGTGAGTTTTGTATTAAACACCTTGTAATGTTTTCGTATTTATTGTTTCATTTATAATTTGGTACTTCATGAAAAAAACAATTGGTATAAGATTAAGTGCAAAGGCAGAAAAAATTGGAACAGACAAATCTGAAGTTGGAGTAATTGCTTACGCCATAAGAGATTAATTGTCCTTATTTGATTACCATTCTCCAGTATTTTCCATAGAGGCCCAAGGCTCTTTGGTCTCTAAATGTCCTTCTTGAAGTATCTCGATTGAGATATTGTCTGGCGATCTTACAAATGCCATATGTCCATCTCTTGGTGGACGATTAATTGTTACTCCCATATCTTTTAATCTTTGACAAGTTTCATATATATTTTCAACTCTATAGGCTAAATGACCAAAGTTTCTAGATCCTGTTCCAAGATTGTCACCATCCCAATTATAAGTAAGTTCAATTTCAACAGTTTCATCCTTAGGTGCAGCTAAAAATATTAATGTATATCTTCCTTTTTCATTTTCTTTACGTTTTGTTTCTTTTAAACCTAAGCCTTTACAAAAAAAATCTAATGATTTTTCTATATTAGTAATTCTGATCATTGTATGTAAATATTTCATGCTTAGTATTTTTTAATATGTTGCCCTACCACCACTTAAATCAAAAACTGCTGCAGTTGTAAAAGAATTTTCTTCACTAGCTAGCCAACAAACCAGGGAAGCCAACTCATCAACTTTAGCAAAGCGATTTCTTGGTATTTTTGATAACATATAATCAATATGCTCCTTTGTCATTTGATCAAATATTCTAGTTTTAGCTGCAGCGGGAGTAACACAATTTACAGCTATATTTTTTAAAGCAAGTTCTTTACCTAAAGATTTAGTTAACCCTATAACTCCTGCTTTTGATGAACTGTAAGCACTTGCGTTGGGATTTCCTTCTTTTCCAGCTATTGATGCAATATTTACTATTCTCCCGTAGTTATTTTTTATCATAAAAGGAACCACAGCTTTACAACAATAAAAAACAGCGTTTAAATTTAAATCGATTACTTTATTCCATTCTTCTAATGGATATTCAGCAACAGTTGTGTTCGTTCCTGCAATACCTGCATTATTTATAAAAATATCTATTTTGCCGTGATTACTTTCAATATCATTTACAATTTTTTTTATTTCATCAAAATTTGTTACATCAACAATTTCATAAAAGCAGTTTTTTGAATTTATTTTTTTTAGTGCAATTTCTGCTTTTTCTTTATCTATATCCCAAATTATAACTTTTGCACCAGATTTAATAAATCTTTCAGTTATAGCGAGACCAAAACCTTGAGCGCCCCCTGTAACAATTGCAACACGATTTGATAAATTAAAATTAATCATTTTTAATTTTTTTTCTTTTTATTAAAGGAAAAATCAAAGCAATAACAGATAAAATAAAAAAAGTTAATACAATTGGCCGTGTAAAAAACATCAGCCAATTTCCGTCAAATATAACTAAAGACTGTCTTAGTGTACCTTCAACTAGTTCTCCTAAAATTAATCCAATTATAACTGGAACTAATGAGAAACCATAGCGTCTCATAAAAAAACCAATTGCACCAAACAAAAGCATAATCCAAACATCAATCAATGATTGATTTAATGAGTATGTCCCACAAACAGAAACAGCAAATATCATTGGCCACAACAATTTATTTGAAACCAAAGTTATTCTTGCAAAAATTTTTGCTCCAAAAAATCCAAATACAAAAAACATGATATTTGCAATTAACATTGAGCCAAAGATTCCATAAAGAAATTCTGGTTGTTCTCTAAATAAATCTGGTCCTGGTCTAACACCATGAATTATCAAGCCTGTTAATATTACTGCTGTAGTTGCGCTACCTGGAATTCCCAAAGCTAAAGTTGGAACCATTGCACCTCCCGTTGCAGCATTATTTGCAGCTTCAGCACCTGCAATTCCTTCAATTGAACCTTTTCCAAACTCCTCTGGTGTTTTGGACCATCTTTTTGCTTCAGCATAACCAATTAAAGATGCAACCGTTCCGCCTTCTGCTGGCAAAACACCAATAAAAGATCCGATACCAGACGATCTTAAAATTGTTTTCCATGTTTTTTTATAATCATCAATTGATGGTAATTTAACTGCTTTTAAAGTAACTCTTTTAAAAACTTGATCTAATAAAGTAGATTGAGTTAACATTTCACTAATTGCAAATAATCCAACAACTACGGGTATAAAACCAATTCCTTCTGACAATTCATTAATTCCAAAAGTAAATCTATCAATTGAAGTCATAAAATCTTTTCCAATTGTTGAAATTAAAACTCCAAAAGCACCTGCAATTAAATTTTTTATAGGACTTCCATCGCTTATAGATGCAAGCATAGTCAAACCAAATATAGCTAATGCAAAATATTCTGGTTGACCAAATTCATAAGCAAGTTTAGCCAATAATGGAGCAAAAAAAACAAGAACTACTACACTAAAAATTCCTCCAATAGCGCTTGATACTGTTGCCATTCCTAATGCTCTACCTGCTTCACCTTTTTGAGCTAAAGGATAACCATCTAAACAAGTTGCTGCTGCTGCTGGTGTTCCAGGCGTATTAATTAGTATAGCTGTAATTGCTCCTCCATAAGTACCTGCACAATAAATTGATGTTAAAAGTACTATTGCGGAAAGTGGATCCAACGTCATTGTAAAAGGTAAAATTAACGCTCCACCAGTAGTAGGCCCTAGTCCTGGTAAAACACCAAGGATTAAACCAAATAAAGTTCCAAAAAATAAAACTATTAATAGTTTCAAGCTAAATAAAGGTGCCATCATTAAATATAAATTTTCCATACTAGTAATAATAAATATTAGTAATTATTCCCGGTGGAAATCTTAAACCCAAAATTGTTTCAAATAATACAAATACAATGATAGGAAACAATATGCTTACTAATAGTAAGTAAATAATTCTTCGCTCTCCCCAAAAATATGAAACCAAAAATGATAAAACTGAGATAGCTAGGAGAAAATCTAGAGTCTTTGCAATAATAATAAATAAAATAAAATTATATAAAGTTATAAAAAATTGTTTTGGTAACTTTTTTTCTTTTTTCCATGGAATCTTTAAAGATAAAAAATAAACAATTAAAGTTAGAAATATTATTAAAACTAGTAATGCCTTAGGAAATGTAGCTGGTTGTATTCCTCGATTTAAAATTGGAGGAACTATGTCAAATGTAAATGTAACAATTAATAAAATAGAAGAAATTATAATTATTATGAATGAAACTATAAAAGAATTAGTAAAAAAAAAGGGCAAACTACTTTTGTTTGCCCTTTTTTTATTTTGTACATTATTCATTTGAAAAAATGTACAACGAATAGTTAATTAGTATAACCCAAAGCTTTAAGCTGAGCAGTCATTTCAGCAAGCATAACTTCCATTTGCTTACCCCACTCTTCAGCACCAACTACACTTGTCTCATCAAGACCAATTTCTGTTAAGAAATTTTTAAAGTAATTGTGACTCATTGCTTTTAGCATTCCAGCTTCTAACTCTTTTACTCTTTCAGCTGGAGCACCTTTTTTAGTTACAAATCCTCTAACAGTGGATAAAGAAACAGGTATTCCTAGCTCTGTAGCTGTTGGTACGTCTCCTATTTTTGCCATTCTATTGTTTGCAAGAACTATTGAAACACAAAGTGTTCCTTCGTTAATTTCAGTTAATGCTTCTCCTAAGTTTAAAACACCTACATCAATATCTCCTTTGACAAGGTTAGTTTTAATTGGAGCAACACCTTTGTAAGCAACAATTGTAGGATCTTTTAATCCAGCTTTTTTTGTAAAAGCAATTGCACTTACATCGTCAATTCCACCTGTGTGAGTAGTTCCGTATTTAAGTGATTTTGATTTTTGAGTGCTAATAAATATTTTAGCATCTTTAATATCTGCTTTACAATTTACAACAAACAATTGCGGATCATCAGTTCCTCTTGCTAAAGGTTGCATATCACTTAATTTAACTTTTGTTTTACCTAGAGCCATTGAAACGGCATGCCCAGTAGTCCAAGTTAAAATATGTTGTCCATCAGCTGGTAATGACATCATGTAGTCCATGGAAACGGCTCCACCCCCACCTTTTTTATTTACCAATTGCATATCTTGTTTAAGAACTCTTCTAGCTCTTAAAAGCATCATTCTAGTTGTTACGTCAGTTCCTCCACCAAAACCAGCATGTGTTATTGCTTGAATGGCAGGTTCAGCAGCAAAAACTGAGCTAAAAGAAACGATAGCTAAATCAGCAACTAACACAGCAGCTGCTATTAAAACTTTAAATGTTTTTTTCATTACTCCCCCTCTTTGTTAATTTATATTTAAATATTTATACATAATCTGTTAGAAACCTTAAGAGAAAAATGACTAATAAAAAAAGACATATTGCCATACTTTTAGGAGATCCTTCCGGAATCGGTCCTGAACTAGTATCAAAATTACTCTCACAAAATGAATTAGACCAAGCAAATATAGTTGTAATAGGGGAAAAAAATATTTTAGAAAATGGAAACAAAATTACAGGGAATTCTCAAAATTTAAATTATGTTGAAAAATTTGAAGAAATAAATTTTGAAAAAGGAAATAAATTTTTCCTAGATATTTCTAAAGGTAAAAACATAAATTATAAATTATCAGAGTGTTCAGCAGAGTCAGGAGAAACAGTTTTAAATGCTTTGAATTGCGCTTTAGATTTGACAAAATCAAATAAAATTCATGCAATAAATTTTGCACCATATAATAAAACAAGTATGAAATTGGCAGGAAGTAAATATGAAGATGAGCTACACTTAATGGCAGATAAACTTGAAGTAAAAGATTATTTTTGTGAGCTTAATGTTGTTGATAATTTTTGGACTGCAAGAGTAACATCACATATGCCACTGAAAGATGTTCCAAATCATATTAAAAAAGAAAACATTTTAAAACCAATAAAATTAATTAACAAAACTATGAAATTAAGCGGAATTAAAAATCCAAGAATAGCTGTACAAGCTTTAAATCCACATGCTGAATTTGGTACAGAAGAAAAAGATGAAATTATACCTGCAATTGAAGAGGCAAAAAAAAATGGTATGAATGCCGATGGGCCATTGCCCTGTGATACTTCTTTCATTACTGCTTTCAAAAATAAAAATCATGATTGTATAGTTGGAATGTATCATGATGCATTACAATCTGGTCTTAAAGCTTTTGGTTTTGATCGTGGAGTTACTGTTCAAGGAGGTTTGCCAATACCAATAACAACTCCTGCTCATGGTACAGCGTTTGATATTGCCGGTAAAAATATTGCAAATATAAAGCCAACTATTGAATCATTTAAAATAGCACTAAAATTAAGTGAAAATTTATTATCATGACTAAAATAAAAGATATAAAAACCACAATCTATAAATGGACCGGCGAAATTGTTCCACCATCTCAAAATTTTTGTACAAACCCTACAGATTTACTTCGTGAAAAGGGAGATAAAATGAAATCCTTTCGTTTCCATGAATGGTTAGTTTGCGAAGTAATAGCGGATGATGGAACTATAGGTATAGGTAATGCAGCATTAGCACCACAAGTTACCAAGAAAGCAATAGACTGTTATTTAAAAGATTTAGTAATAGAAGAAGACCCGTTTGATTATGAATATCTTTGGGAAAAAATGTATAGAAATACAATGGCATGGGGAAGGAAAGGAATAGGTATGATTGGAATATCTGCAATTGATCTAGGTATTTGGGATTTAATGGGTAAAATTAAAAATAAACCTGTATTTAAACTTCTTGGAAATAGAACTAAGGAAAAAATTCCTGTTTATGTTTCAAAACTCTACAGCCAACCTCTAAATGAACTTCAAAAAGAAGCTGAGAAGTACATAAAAGAAGGTTTTAAAATGTTTAAAATGCGTTTTGGTTGGGGTCCCAAAGATGGGCCTGAAGGAATAAAAAAAAATATTAATCTTGTAAATGCGGTAAGAGAAGTCATTGGTTATGATAATGATCTAATGCTTGAAGCTTATATGGGGTGGAATTTAGAATATTCTAAAAACATTATACCGCAATTAACCAAATTTAAACCTAAATGGTTGGAAGAACCTGTTATCCCAGATGATATAGCTGGTTATGCTGAACTAAACGCTATTGGTAAAATTCCAATAGCTGGTGGAGAGCATGAATTTAATTTTTATGGTTTTAAACATTTGCTGGAATTAAAAGCAGTTAGTTACATTCAGTATGATGCTAATCGTGTTGGTGGAATAACCGCAGCACAAAAAATAAATTTACTTGCTGAAAAATATAATATTCCAGTAGTGCCACATGCAGGCCAAATGCATAATTATCATTTAACAATGGCAAGTGAAAATTGTCCGTTTTCTGAATATTTTCCAGTGCATCAAGTCGAAATAGGAAATGAATTATTTTATTATCTGTTTAAAGGAGAGCCTGAACCAAAAAATGGGTTTATAGATTTAGATGATAATATTCCTGGATTAGGAATTTCTATTAATGAAAAATATAAGTCAGATTTTAAAATTGTAGAATAATTATAACAGTATTTTTTTAAGTTCATTTAGTGGAAATTTTTTAGGTTTTTCACAAGTTGTTTTAATTTTTTGTGGTTTTCCACTTATAGAAGCTTTCATTGTAGTCTCGATCATATCTAATACATGAAGTGATAACTCACCATTACATCTATGTTTTTTTTTCCTTTCAATACAATATAACATTTCTGACAAACCAACTCCTCTATAGTTTGCATTAGTTGGTGTCTCATTTGACCTACCGCTTGCAGATCGAATATTGATTTTGCCTAATGGCATTTTGTTAGTTTTATATTCTTTCCATTTACCACCTTCTTTAAGAGATACATAAACTGAACCACCAAACATATTAGGATCAGGTACAACAATTGATCCTTTTGTTCCATAAAGTTCCATATGATTTCTTTGATGATTTACTACATCAAAAGATAAAGTAACTTGAATAATTACATCAGAATGAAATTTAATATTAGCCAGGTAAGTTGTTGGTGTTTCGACTTTAAATGTTTTTCCTTTGTTTGGACCTGCTCCATATTTTCTTCTTTTAAATGCTGTTAAGGCATTTCCTTGAACTTCTTTTGCTGGTCCTAAAAGATTAACTAAAGTCGTAAAAAAATATGGACCCATATCAATTACAGGACCTCCTTCTTTTTGAAACCAGGATTCTGCTTTTGGGTGCCAAGGTTGTACTCCAGGAAAAGCAAAAATAGTATTTCCAAGTTTTACATCTCCAATTAGTCCATTTTCAATTAATTCTTTGGTTTTTTGCCCACCTCCACCTAAAAAAGTATCCGGAGCATTGCCAATATAAAGGCTCTTCTTTTTTGCAAGTTGAACAAGTTTTTTTCCTTCTTTAAAAAAAGTCGCTAGAGGTTTTTCTGAGTATACATGCTTGCTTGCAAGTAAAATCTTTTTTGCTACAGAATAATGATCTTGAGGAGTTGTTAAATTTAATATTACTTCTAAGTTATTGTCATTTAAAAGTTCTTTAATTTTTTTTGCTTTAATTTTGTAATGTTTTGCACAACGAATTGCAGCCTTTTCGTTAATGTCAGAGCAAGCTATTATTCTATAATTTTTAAAATATTTATGACCTCTAAAATAAGTTTCGGCTATATGCCCACATCCAATTAAACCTACTTTGAAAACCTTATTCATGATAAGGATTAAACACCTTGTCTTTGTTTTGACTTGCCTTCTTTATGAAGCTTTAAAGCTTCTTCATTTTGTTTACTAGTTGGAATTTCTAAAGTTGGACTTTCCCAGTAAGCTGATCCTTCTAACCATTGATATGCATGTGTTTTAATAGAAATAACATAAGTTTTTTTTGATTTTTTTGCTCTTTCAAATGCTTTTTCTAATTCTGAAATAGAGTTTACTTTTTCACCTGTTGCACCTAAACTTTCTGCATGTTTGGCAAAATTTACATCAACTAAGTTTGTAACTTTTGAACTATTAAATTGACAATTAAATTCTTTTCCTCCTTTAAATAATTGCAACTTATTAATCACTGCGTGTCCACCATTATCGCAAACAATTATTATTAATTTATGTCCAGTAATTATTGAACTATAGATATCAGAGTTTTGTAACAAGTAAGATCCGTCACCTACAAAAGAAATTACTTCCTTGTTAGGATTGGCCATTTTAATACCTAGTGCCCCGGATATTTCATAACCCATACAACTAAACCCCCACTCAGTTTCATGAGTATTAATTTCTTTTGGTCTCCAAACTTGTAAGACTTCGCCAACTAAACCTCCGGCTGCCGTAACAGCAATATCGTGTGGATCTGCTTTTCTATAAATTGCTCCGACAGCATGGGCGTAGCTTGGAACTTCCTGATTTGTAGGACCACTTTCTTTATCTACATATTCATTCCAACTTTTTAATTCATCTCTAGATTTTTTATACCATTCATCAGGTGCTTTCCAATTTCCTAATGCTGATGAAAGCTCTATTAATGATACTTTGGCATCGCCTACTACTGATTGTGCCATGTGTTTATTAGCATCAAACCTGGCTACATTTATTGAAACTAATTTGAATTCTGGATTTTCAAAATTTGACCATGAACCAGTAGTAAAATCTCCTAGTTTAGTACCTACAGCAATGGCCATATCAGTTTTTTTTGCCATATTATTTGCTGCTTTACCTCCAAGTCCTCCAATTGGTCCTAAAAAATAAGGATGATCTTTTTTCATTGTGGAGTAACCCATTACAGTCTGGGTAACCGGAATATTATGTTTTGTTGCAAAGTTTGCGACATCTTCCATTGCATCAGAATAAAAAACTCCTCCACCCGAAATAATAATTGGATTTTTAGAATTTTTAATTTTTACTGCTGCTTCTTTTATTTGAAAATCATCTGGCCTTGGTCTTCGTATAGAATGAATTTTTTCTGTAAAAAATTCTTCTGGATAATCAAAACTTTCTCCTTGAACATCTTGACTTAAAGACAGACACGCTGGTCCACAATCTGCAGGATCTAGCATTATTTGAATTGCTTGAGGCAAAGTTTGTAAAATCTGTTCAGGTCTTGTTATTTTATCAAAATATCTTGTTACAGGTTTAAAAGAATCATTTTGAGTAATGCCTGGGTTATTAAAATGTTCAACTTGTTGTAAAGCAGGATCTGGCATTCTATTTGCATATGTGTCTCCAGGTAAAAATAGTATTGGAAGTCTATTACTCATAGCAACAGCAGCTGCCGTTATCATATTAGTTGAACCTGGACCAACGGAACTTGTTGCTACAAAAATTTGTTTTCTTCTTTTCGCTCTAGCAAAGGCTATTCCTGTTAAAGCCATATTTTGTTCGTGATGGCCTCTCCAGGTTGGAAGTTCGTCTTTATTTTCCTCCAAAGCTTGACCAAGACAAGCAACATTTCCATGACCAAAAATACCAAATACCCCAGCAAATAAAGGAGCTTTTTTACCATTAATTAGAATTTTTTGAGCAATAAGATGTTTTACTAGTGCATGAGCGCAAGTAAGCTTTATTTTTTTCATATTTAAAGTTATATTTTAAAAAAAAATATCTCATTTAGTAAACCATAAAATAAAATTATGTATAGTAAATTTGGACAGTTCATTGATGGAAAATGGCAGCAAGCTGAAAAAAAAGAAACATACGACGTAATCAATCCAGCCACTGAGGAAGTAATTGGACAAGCTTCAAAAGCAAGTCCAGTGGATGTCGAGAAAGCACTAAAATCTGCAGAAAAAGGTTTAAAGGTTTGGCGAAATACTGCACCATGGCAAAGATCCTATATCATTAGAAAAATTGCAGATTTAATGAGAGAAAAAAAAGATATTCTTGCAAAATGGTTAACTCTTGAAGTTGGAAAACCTTTAGCTGAAGGAATTGGTGAAGTGGGCGGATCTGCAGATATTTTTGAATGGAATGCAGAAGAAACTAAAAGAATTTACGGGCAAACTGTTGAAAGCAGATTCCCTGACACTAGAGTTCATATTTATTATCAACCAGTTGGAGTTGTTGCGGCACTAGTTCCATGGAACTTTCCAGTCGTATTGGCTGCAAGAAAAATATCAACAGCGCTTGCAGCTGGGTGTTCTGTAATTTGTAAACCTGATGTTATTACACCAGGTTGTGTAATGGAATTAGTTGATATCTGTAAAGAGGCTGGTGTTCCACCAGGTGTAGTAAATCTATTATCAGGAGACCCACCAGCAATTGCAGAACAATTAATAAAATCTGACATAGTAAAAAAGATATCAATTACAGGTTCTACAAGAGTCGGTAAACTAATTTTAAAACAAGCTGCTGATAAAGTTCAAAGAGTTACCATGGAACTTAGTGGTCATTCCCCTTTTATAGTTTTTGATGACGCTGATATTAATAAAGCTGTAGATATGGCGATAACATCAAAATTTAGAAACAACGGACAAGTTTGTATCTCACCAAATAGATTTTATATTCAAGAAAAGAAAAAAGACGAATTCATTAATTCATTTATTAGTAAGGCAAAAAAACTAAAAATTGGCAATGGAATGGATAAAGATGTTCAGTTGGGGCCCTTAACTACTCGAAGAAGACTAGACGAAATAGAACAATTAGTTGAAACAACAAAAAAAGAAGGAGCAAAAGTTTTAATGGGTGGAAAGAGACCTGCGGGTTTTAATAAAGGTTATTTTTACGAACCTACAGTTTTCGATAACATAAAAGATGATTTTACAATTATGAAGCAAGAACCATTTGGACCACTAGTAGCAATGTTATCTTTTAAATCTTTCGATGAAGTTATTGAAAGAGCAAATAATAATGATCTAGGTTTATGTAGTTATATTTGTACAAATTCGATGGATCAAGCACATAGAGCTTCTGAGTTAATGGAAACTGGAACTGTTGCTGTAAATACTCCTGTACTAGCGATTGCTGAAGCACCTTTTGGTGGTATTAAACAAACTGGATATGGTCGAGAAGGTGGGTCAATGGCAATAAAAGATTACTTAAATATAAAATATACCCATCTCGGTTTAAAAGGTTAATTAATTGAGACAAAATAAATTAAAAAAAACATTTAAAGAAGGTAAAGCTGTAGTTAATGGGTGGTTGCAAATTCCTAGTTCTTTTTCAGCAGAAGTCATGGCAAATCAAGGCTGGGATTCTTTAACTGTTGATATGCAACATGGTGTTATTGACTATCCAAATGCACTTCAAATGCTTCAAGCAATATCAACTACTGAAACAGTGCCTTTAGCAAGAGTAAATTGGAATGATCCTGGTCAAATAATGAAAATATTGGATGCTGGTTGTTATGGAGTAATATGTCCTATGATTAGTAATAGAAAAGAAGCAGAAAAATTTATCCAAGCATGCATGTATCCACCTAAAGGTTATAGAAGTTTTGGTCCAATTCGTGGACTAATTTATGGTGGAGGAGACTATGGTGAACATGCAAATGATGAAATTCTTAAAATTGCAATGATCGAAACTAAAGAATCTCTAGATAAACTTGATGAAATAATGAGCACACCAGATCTAAATGGAATATATATAGGCCCAGCTGATTTAAGTTTAGCTATAGGTCAAAAACCTGCTTTTGATAATGCAGAAGGAACCCCAACTTACAATGAAATTGTAAATATTTTGAATCATGCAAAAAAAAATAATATTTTTGCAGGAATTCATAATGCTACCCCTGAATATGCTCAAAAAATGATTGATCTAGGTTTTCAACTTGTAACAATTGGATCAGATCAAAGATATATGAGTGCTGGTGCAAAATCAGCTATATCAAAACTTAAGTCAATTAAATCTGAAGAAGAGTCAAAAGTTTACTAATTTAAGTGTCTGATAAAAAAAAAATTTTAATAATTCAAAACATTCATCAGACTGGTCTTCAATTGATTAAAAATAACCCAAAGTACGAATTTGAAATAACTGATGATACTAATTTAGATAATTTAAAAAAAAAAATAATAGACTGTGATGCTATTTCAATAAGAACTGCAAAATTACCAAGTGAAGTTATTGAACAAGGAAAAAAATTAAAAATAATTTCAAGACATGGTGTAGGTTATGACAATATCGATTTAAATTCGTCTAAAAAAAATAATATTACAATCACTATTACAGCAACAACGAATGCAATTGCAGTTGCTGAACATGTGATGTTTATGCTTTTAAACCTTGCAAAGAGAAAAAGTATGTATGATGAAACTGTAAGACAAGGCAATTTTTCTGATAGAAATAAATTACCTAAGACAATTGAATTATGGAATAAAAAGATTCTAATAGCTGGATTTGGTCGAATAGGTCAAAGTTTAATTAAAAGATGTAAAGGTTTTGAGATGGATGTTTTGGTTTTTGATCCATTTGTAGAAGAAAAGATTATAAATAATCTAGGAGGATCAAAAGTGATTGGTTTAGAAGAAACTGTTAAAGAAGTTGATTTTATATCAATTCATATGCCTTTAAATGAAAAAACAAAAAATCTTTTCAATTTATCACTTATGAAAACAATGAAAAAAAATTGTATAATAATTAATGCTGCTAGAGGTGGAATTATAAATGAATTAGATTTAAATGAAGCATTAAATAAAGAAATTATTTTTGGAGCTGGTTTGGATGTTTTTGAAAAAGAACCTCCAGAAAAAGACAATTTATTATTAAAAAATCCTAAAGTGTTTTTAAGCCCGCATACTGCTACATTTACTGAGGAATGCATGATAAGGATGGCTAAAGAAACAATTCAAAATATTATTGATTTTTTTGAAAAAAAATTGGAAAAAAACAAGATTATAATAATTTAATTTATATGGCTTTTAATTTAAAAAAATTTGGAATGTTGGAATTATTAGTAATTCTATCAGCAATTTATGTTCTAGGAATGTTGATTTGGACAGCAAGTACTAGACCTGCGGTTGAGGCCAGGGCAAAACAGGTAACTGAAAACCATAAAAAAGTTGTGGATTTAATAAATAATGAGGTGAACAGATGTAGTAGTGCTGAAGAAGGTACTTTAACTGTTTGGGGTGATACTTGCAATGGTGAGTGGATATCAGAAAATGTAATTAAATACATAAATGCAAGATTAGAAATAACAAATCCTTATTCTGATGATGTGACTATTAAAACAGATCCAGATCCAAGACTAAAAGCTGAAGGAAAAGCTGGTCAAACAGTTGAAATGGGAGTTATTTTTTTACTGTCACAAAATTTTTTGCCAGATCCAGGATCTGAATGGATAGTTGGAACTTGTATTAAATCACCTTGTGTTGCAGCAGGCAATAATGAGCTTACTTCTATTTATCGTTAAGTACTTACTGAAAATTCACAATCTTTTAAAGTTTTTGAAACGTATTCAAAACCTTTTTTTGCGTATTCAAATGGGTTTGCTTTTTTTGGATCTTGTTCCGCCTCTACAACCAACCAACCAGAATATTTAAACTTTTTCAATAAACCAAAAAAAGGCTTGTAATCAATACATCCGTCTCCGGGAACTGTAAAAATACCTTCAAGAAATGCATTTATAAAACTAAGATCTTCTTTCAGTGATTTTTTTAGTGCTTTTTCTCGCGTATCCTTGCAATGAACATGAATGAGTCTTTCGTTAAAAT
>Ga0208879_1000541_pt1:0-35000 | contig 38864 bp, 33 predicted proteins | sample Knorr_S15_td_Bot_FD_185605 | JGI IMG/M metagenome (GOLD analysis project Ga0208879, IMG submission 185605) | Marine microbial communities from Southern Atlantic Ocean transect - Knorr_S15_td_Bottom_ad_5009_LV_A (SPAdes) (version 2) | ecosystem: Environmental > Aquatic > Marine > Oceanic... | reverse complement strand
GGATCCGCTCGCCGGAACCTCGACGGCCTTTTCAGTGCTTTGGGCCCACCCCGGTCTCGGTACCCTCGGCGTCTCGTACCAGTTGCTCGACATCGGGAGTCAGGCGATCACCGATATCGACGGCAACGAGCTCGGCTCGCTCAGCGTGCGCGATCACCTCGGGGTGGTGTCCGCGGCAGCACAATTGCTGGAGAGCGTCCGTCTGGGCGTCAACTTGAAGATCGTGCAATTCCGTCGTTCGTGTCGCGGCATCTGCCCCGACGCCGGCACTACGGCCACGACGTATGCGTTCGATGCCGGACTACAGATCCTGCCCAGCGAGCGTCTCAGGATCGGCGCGATGCTCGCCCATGTCGGTCCCCGCTATCAGGTGCTCAACGCCGACCAGGCCGATCCGCTGCCGGCACGAGCGCGCCTCGCGGTAGCCTACAACCTCATCTCCTTGCTGACGGACGATGAAGAGCTCGGGGGTTGGCTCTCGGTAGAGGTTCAGGACCGTCTGCTCAATCCGGGGTCGCTTTCCCTGTATCTCGGAACCGAGCTTACCGCCGGAGTGGCCGAAGCGATTTTTCTGCGCGCCGGCTACGTGTTGGGCGACCTCGATCAGGAAGACGGCGCGCGTGTCGGGCTCGGTTTTCGTTACGAGCGCTTTGACTTGTCGATTGCCAAGTCTCTGGCTGTGTCCACGCTGACCGGCGAAACCGAACCGGTGCACGTCACGTTCTCGATCCGGTTCTAGAAGTTCGTTGAACGAGCTGCGCGCAGGGCTCCTCCTGTTGCTCGTGGTGGTGGTGCCCGTGGATGCCGGGTCCCAGGAGATAGCCTCCACGGGCCCCGCCAGCCACACGCTGATGTCGCTGGCGCTGCCGGGACTTGGTCAACACCAGCAGCGCAGGTCTACGAAGTGGATCTTCGCGGGCTTGGAGGTCGCCGCCTGGGCGATGTACGTGGAGCGGCGATCTGCGGGCGCCGCCCTGCGCAACGACTACCGGGACTTCGCTTGGCAAGAGGGACGGTTGCACGCGGGAACGCGCGTGGACGGCAACTTCGACTACTACGAGACGCTCAGTAAGTGGAACCGATCCGGCGCCTTCGACCGAGATGCCGGCCAGAGTGGCCTGCAACCTGAAGAGGCGCCGGAGACGTTCAACGGGACGATCTGGCTCAGGGCACAGGGTATCTTCCTAGGCGGTGGCGGACAGCTGGGGGACCCCGGCTTCGCCCAGGCTCTCGCATACTACGAGGAACGCGCCTACCAGACCGGCTTCCTGTGGGACTGGAGTGGTAGTACCGCGGGCCGCGAGCGTTTGGCGGAGCTCATCTCCGACAGCGACAGCCGCTTTCGCCAAGCGACCACCGTGGTCGGGGTTGTGATTGCCAACCACTTGGTGTCGGCCGTCGACGCGTTCTTGGCTTCGCGAGGGATCGCGTCGCCGGCGAGCATCGACTTCGCGCCCCGGCGCGAATTCGCCGGTCTCGGGTGGTCGGCGCGGCTGAGCGTTCGGTTTGGCCTCGGGGGCTGCCGCGGCTGCGGCGGCGCAGGCACTCCGGGCGACTTCGGCGGCCCCAGCGGCGAGTGAGCCGTCGCGGGCGAGGCGCCGAGAGTGGCGAAGCCAAGGTCGTTGAAGTCCTGGCGGCCTCGACGCGGGGTCCACTCAAGCCCAAGGAGATCGCGCGCGCGGCGGGCGTGGCGACGAGCGAGTACCGGCGCTTCAAGCGGCTGCTGACCGGCCTGGAACGCGCGGGCAAGATCTACCGCGTGAAGGGCCACAGGTATGCACTTTCCGGCAGGCTCGAGCTCAGCCCCGGAATCGTTTCGCTGACCCGTGCCGGAGACGCTTTCGTTCGGCCGGACGCGGGCGGCGGCGACCTTTTCGTGCCGGCCAAAAACCTGGCGACCGCCATGGACGGCGACCACGTCGTCACGCGCATTGAGTCACGGCCGCGTGGCCGCAGCCCGGTCGCGCGGGTCATCAAGGTCCTGGACCGTGCACGAGAGACGATCGTGGGCACCTTTCACGGCTCCCGGCGCTTCGACTACGTCGTTCCCATGGATCGTCGCCTCTCCAAGGACGTGCTCGTGCCCAGCGACGCGGGCGGTGACGCTACGGACGGCGACGTCGTCGTGGTGCGGCTCGACTCGTACGGCGAGGGCAGGGTCGGTCCGGTAGGCACGGTCGTGAAGGTCCTCGGTTCGCTGTCGGATCCTGGAGTGGACGTCCTGGCGGTCGCTCACGGCTTTGGCCTCTCTTCCGATTTCCCGCCGTCCGTGATGGCGGCGGCCCAGGAGGCCGCCGAGCTGGGCATGGGGCAGGTGACGGACGAGTGGGTCGATCGCACCGAGATGTTGGTCTTCACGATCGACCCCGCAGACGCCAAGGACCACGACGACGCGTTATCGGTGACCGAGATCGCCGAGGGGCGCTTCGAGGTCGGTGTGCATATCGCCGACGTGTCCCATTTCGTACCGGAAGGAGGCGAGCTCGACATCGAGGCGCTGGCGCGCGGCACCAGCGTCTATTTGGTGGACCGCACGATCCCGATGCTGCCCGAGGCATTGTCCGCGTACGTATGCTCCTTGAAGGGCGGTGTCGAGCGGCTCGCGGTATCGGTCTTCATCGAGCTCGACCCGTCGGGCCAGGTGCATGGGCGCCGCTACGAACGGACAAGAGTCCGATGCTCGGACGGGTTGTCGTATGAGCAGGTGCAGGCGGTGTTGGATGGCGAGGGCTCGGTTTCGCCCGCCGTCGACCAGGCGATCCGTACGCTCGACGACCTCGCCCGCGGCGTGCGTGCCTTGCGCGAGCAGCGCGGCGCGCTCGACCTCGAAATCGGCGAGGCCCAAGTCGTGCTGGACGAGCGTGGTCACCCCGTCGACATCCGCCGTAGGGAGCGACTGGAAAGCCATCGACTCATCGAAGACTTCATGGTGCTCGCCAACGAGGTAGTGGCGGGTGACATGGAGGCGCGTGACATCGCGGCGCTCTACCGAGTGCATGAGCCGCCGTCGCGAGAACGCGCCGATGAACTGCGCGACTTGCTCGGGCGCATCGGGCATCGCCTACCCAAACGGAAATCGCTGGAGCCGCGAGATCTGCAGCACCTGTTGCTGGCCGTGCGCGGGCGCCACGAGGCCGCGCTCGTCTCCACGGTCGTCTTGCGCTCCTTGGCCAAGGCGCGTTACGACGACAAGAACCTGGGACACTTTGGACTAGCGTCGTCCGCGTATCTGCACTTCACGAGCCCGATTCGCCGCTATCCGGACCTCGTGGTCCATAGAGAGGTGGTGCGCTCTCTAGTCGGCCGCGAGCCGCCGCGCGTCTGGGAGCCCGGTGAGCTCGCTTCCATCGCGCAGCGAGCCAGCGCAAGGGAACAGGCTGCCGCGGAGGCAGAGCGGGCGTCGGTTGCGTTAAAGAAGGTCGAGTTCATGGAACGCCACCTCGGCGACGAGTTCGAGGGCAAGATTTCAGGGGTCGCTGCATTTGGCTTTTTCGTGACGCTGGAGCGGTATTTCGTAGACGGTCTCGTGCATGTAAACAGCCTCCGGGACGACTTCTATCGACTGCAGGAGCAGACCTACGCACTGGTGGGTGAGCGCGGCCGGCGCACGTACCGGCTGGGGGATCGTGTCCGCGTCCAGGTCGCGCGCGTCGACAAGGAAGCCCGCCATGTGGACTTCCTGCTCGTGCGGACACTGGCCAACGCCGATTGACACCGCCCTCGGGCCTAGAGTAACCTAGCGCCCGGCGCTGCTGCCCCGCTCAAGGATCTATGGCTTCCGACAAGACCTTGCTCTACTTCGGTCCAAGTCGCACGGGCCCGTCTCCGATCGTCTCTCGCTTCGCCGAGGAGAGCGGGCTGGAGTTGGTTTGTGTCGATGAGGCCAGCGAACTCCGGGCGTTGTTGAACCGGACAATGCCGGCGTGCGCCGTAATGGAGAGCGACTCCGACTCTGCTGACTTCGTGGAGGTCGTGCGTGTCCTCAAGGGAGACTCCTTCACGAGCATCGTGCCCCTGGTAGTCGTGCTCGGCCCCGGCAACCCCGGCGTGTCGGACCTTCTGGCGGTTGGCGCCGATGAGGTAGTGCTCGACAGCGCGCCGGATCGAGAGAAGCGACTCAGGCTCGACCAGGTCCTAAAGCGAGCAGATCGAGACGTGTCCGTACATCCGACGACGCGCCTTCCTAGTACCACCCAGCTCGCGCGGGACATGCAGGCGCGGCTCTCGAAGCGGAGGGGAGCTTCGGTGTCTGCTACGCGGACCTCGATCACTTCAAGGAGTTCAACGACCGCTACGGGTACGCGTGCGGAGACGGCGTCATACGGCTGCTATCGCGCATTCTGAGGGATACGGTACGCGGCTTAGCTCCAGGCCGGGTTCGTGGGGCACATTGGTGGAGACGACTTCATCTACAACGTACCCATGGAGTACTTGGAGGCGACGTGCGACGAGATCATCTACCTTTTCGACGAGCTGATCCCATACCAGTACACCCAAGAAGACCGCCGCGCGGGTTATTTTCTTGGCAAGGACCGTCGCGGCAGCGTGCACCGCGTTCCGCTCATGTCCTTGTCGATTGGGGTCGTGACCAATCAGTTCCAGACATTCGATCATCTAGGTATGATCAGTGAGCTGGCAGCGGAGATGAAATCGTTTGCGAAGTCTCTGCCCGGCTCGAAATACGTTGTGGGCCGGCGTCATAAGTCGCCCGTTTTGGAGACCGCCGCGGCAAGCGAGGCGGACGCGTTGACGGGCGCCATGGCGTTGGATGCACAAGACCAGGACACCTGAACCAAGCCTATCATGGTCATCCAGATCCAATGCCCGTCCTGCCCTTCGTCCTTCCCGGTCGATCCCGACAAGATCCCGGAGGCGGGAGTCAACGCTCGCTGCAGCTCCTGTGGTCAGGTCTTCCGGGTGGAGCGGCCGACTTCGATTGACGACCTGGCGCCTGACGCGGCGCCAGACGTCGCGGCCGAGCCGGAGGTCGAGCCGGAGCCAGAGGTCGAGGTCGAGGTCGAGGCTGAGCCTGAAGCGGAGCCAGCCGTCGAGGCAGACATGTCCTTCGAGCCCGTGTCAGCGCCAGAGGCAGATCCCGAGCCGGTGGCCGACTCCACAGTCGCGCCGGAAGACGAGATCACGATGATGGCCGACTTCGGCGCAGAGGTGCAGGCCGAGCCGGAGGAACCGGCCACGGACTCGTTCTTCAGCGGCGGGGCCCCAGCGGATACCGAGGACGCATCAGCAGCCGATGCGGACGTGGTCGGAGATGCCGCGGTCGAAGAAGCTCCGGCTGAGGAGGAAGCTCCGCCTGAGGAGGAAGCCCCGGCGGTCAGCGGGTTCTCCTTCGGCAAGCGGGATCCGAGGGACAAAGCGAAGCGCCTCGCGAGAGTGCTCTTGTCCGACATGACGATGTACAACGCCGACCTGCACGAGTCAGCGCTTGCCAACGGCTCCATGAAGGAGGACTTCGAGGAGAAGATCGAGAAGTCCTGGAAGGAGTACGTGGAGCACGTTGGCCCCGAGATGGCCGAGGGAGACGGCCAAGAATTCTGGCGCGCGGCACTCAACGACGTGCTCGCGAAGGGCGAAGAGGTCTTCTAGCGATGAACAAGGAACAACTGCAGCGGCTTGAAGACCTCGGCGAGACCGTCCGAGCGCTCAGGGGGTATCTTTGACCTTGACGCCCGTCAGGAGCGCCTGAGGTCGCTCGATTCCGAAATGGCCCAGCCCGGCTTCTGGGACAAGCAAGAAGCAGCCAAAGCAGTCATCGAGGAGTCCAATAGCATCAAGAGCTGGCTCGAGCCCTGGCAAGCGCTCGATGGTCGAGTGTCGGAATTGCGCGCGTTGGTCGAGTTGCTCGAGGAAGAGGACGACGAGGAGCTCGCGGAAGAGTTCGCCAGTGGTGTCGACGAACTCACCAAGGGGGTCGAAGCTCTCGAGCTGCGCACCATGCTCCAGGGCGACGACGACCACCGGGGGGCGATCATTACGATCCATCCAGGCGCGGGCGGCACGGAGTCCCAGGACTGGGCCCAAATGCTCGTGCGCATGTACACGCGCTGGGCGGAGCGCGGTGGCTTTACGGTCAACGTGCTCGACCTCCAGCCGGCGGAGGAGGCGGGAATCAAGAGCGCTACGCTCGAGATCAATGGAGAGAGCGCGTACGGATTCCTCAAAGCCGAGGGTGGCGTTCACCGTCTGGTGCGCATTTCGCCCTTCGACGCGCAGGCTCGTCGGCATACGTCGTTTGCGAGCGTCTTCATCTATCCTCAAGTGGACGACAGCATAGAAATCGAGATCAACGACGACGACCTCCGTGTCGATACCTACCGTGCGTCCGGCGCGGGAGGTCAGCACGTCAACAAGACCGACTCCGCGGTGCGTCTCACGCACGCCCCGACGGGCATCGTGGTCCAATGCCAGCAGGAGCGCTCGCAGCACAAGAACCGTGCGACCGCCATGAAGATGCTGCTCGCCCGCCTGTATCAGCATGCGCTGGAAGAGAAAGAAAAGGAGCGAGCGGTGCTCGAGGCGAGCAAGAGAGACATAGGGTTTGGGAACCAGATTCGGTCTTACGTTTTCCAACCGTATACTATGGTCAACGACCACAGGACCGAGCTCAAGATCACAGACGTGCAGTCCGTGATGGACGGCGCCATCGATCCGTTCATCGAAGCCTACCTCAAAAAGCTGGGCGCGGCGTAAGCCCGCTCTGAACCTGTGCCCCCTATGGAAGATCTGAGCCAGGTGCTCCGCATACGGCGTGAAAAACTGGAAGCTCTCGCCGAGCGTGGCATCGAGCCTTTCGCCTACAACTACGATGCGACCCACCGCACGGTCGCCGTCGCGGCGTCGTTCGAAGCCGCCGAATCAGAGGGCCGCCTCAGCGAGGATGGCGACGGGGAGGCGGCGTGGCTCGGCGGTCGCATCGTGAGTTGGCGGGGCCACGGGAAGAGCGCGTTCGTGCACCTCGAGGACGGAGACGGCAGCATCCAGATCTACTTCAAGAAGGACGTGCTTGGTGATGAGTCTTTTGCGGACTTGGACCTGATGGACCTCGGCGACTGGATCGGCGTGCAAGGGCAGCCCTTCCGCACCCGCACCGGGGAGATCACGGTCCGGGCGGAGTCGTATACGCTGCTCACCAAGTCCCTGCGGCCGCTTCCATTCGGTAAGGTCGAGACCGACGCGGAGACGGGGGAACGCACCGTGCACTCCGGCTTCTCGGATCAGGAGACCCGCTACCGGCAGCGTTACGCCGACCTGGCAGTTCATCCGGAGGTCCGGGAGGTCTTTCGTACGCGCTCCCGTATCGTCAGCGCTCTGCGCTCGTTCTTCGACTCGGAGGGTTTCCTGGAGGTCGAGACGCCCGTGCTGCAGCCGCTCTACGGCGGCGCATCCGCGAAGCCGTTCGTGACCACGCACCACGCGTTGGACCAGACGATGTATCTGCGCATTGCGGACGAGTTATACCTCAAGCGCCTCATTGTCGGCGGTTTGGATCGTGTCTACGAGATCGCGAAGGACTTCCGTAACGAGGGGCTGAGCCGCGTGCACAACCCCGAGTTCACGATGCTCGAGTGGTACCAGGCGTTCGCAGACTACCGAGACCAGATGGACATGGTCGAGCGCATGCTTCTGCACGTGCTGGACAGCGTCATCGGTTCGAGGACGGTCACGTACGGAGAGCACGAGATCACGTTCGAGCCTCCGTTTCAGCGCTTGAGCTTGATGGGCGGCCTGTCAGACGCCTTGGGCATAGACGTTCATGAAATGGGCGAGAGCGAGCTGCGAGCGAAGGCCGAAGAGCTGAAGGTCCCGGACCTCGACGGTGCCGGCCGAGGCAAGCTCATCGACAAGCTCTTCGGTGAGCTCGTCGAACCCGACCTGATTCAGCCGGTATTCGTGATCGACCATCCCAAGGAACTGAGTCCACTCGCGAAGCCGCACCGCGAGGATGCGCGTGTTACCGAGCGCTTCGAGCTGTATATCGCCGGCGCAGAGCTCTTGAACGCGTTCTCGGAGCTCAACGACCCTATCGACCAGCGGCAGCGCTTCGAGGCCCAGGCCGCGCTGCTCGCGGCGGGGGACGACGAAGCTCAGCAGGTCGACGAGGACTACATCCGCGCACTCGAGTACGGCATGCCACCCACCGGTGGTGTCGGCATGGGTGTAGACCGCCTGGTGATGATGCTGACCAACCAGACCTCGATCCGGGACGTCATCCTCTTCCCCATCCTGAGGGACGAAGAGTGAGCGCTTCCGGAGGGAGGTCCGGCAACGGCCGGCTGCATTGGTTTATTGCCCGCCACTACCTCGGGGCTAGCCGAGGACGAGGCCTGCTTTCGCTCATCACGTGGATCGCGTTGGGTGGCGTGACGATTGGCGTGACCGCGCTCGTCATCGTGATCGCGGTGATGACTGGCATGCAGGAGGACCTCCAGGGCAAGATCCTGGAGTCGACCCCGCACGTGGTGGTGATGGAGCAAGGCACGAGTTTGCGCCTTTACGACTATCCGACGGTGCTCGAGAAGATACGCGCCACGGAGGGGGTGACCGGCGCGGCCCCCTACGTGCTCTCGCTGGTGTCGATCATCCGTGGCGAAGGCTCGACCCGCTATACGCAGTCTGCCGACCTGTACGGCATCGCGTTTGATACCGTGGGGGCCCCGCCTACGGAAATGGCGAGGCAGATCATCGACGGCGTGCTCGACCTCGAGGCCCCCGAGTCGGGACTGTTCCCTCTGCTCATGGGCTCGGGTCTGGCGAATCGCATGCAGCTCTTCGTCGGAGACACGGTTGTGGTCGCGGCCCTCGACAACCTCAAGACGGACATCTTCGGTGGGCTGGTCCCGACGCTGCGGCAGTTCGAGGTCACGGGCACGTTTACGACCGGCATGTGGGATTACGACATGAAAAACGTGTACACCACGCTCGAGATTGCGCAGGAGCTGGTGGGCATCGAGGACCCGACTTCAGTAGGCGGCATCGGCGTTCGCGTGACGGACCCGGAGATCGCCAATGAGGTGGCGGAGCGGGTCCGGGAAGCGTTAGGCGGGTTCCCCTATTGGGCAGAGTCGTGGAAGGTGACCAACGCGGCGCTCTTCAGCGCGCTCAAGCTCGAGAAGATCGCGATGTCGCTGATCCTCGGCCTCATCCTGCTCGTGGCCGCGTTCAACATCGTCAGTACGCTGGTCATGGTGGTCTCGGATCGAAAGCGCGAGATCGGCATCCTCAAGGCTATGGGCATGACCCGGGGGGGCATCCTGAGGGTCTTCGTCCTGCAGGGTGCGTGGATCGGGGTGGTAGGCACGCTGATGGGCTCGGTGCTCGGCGTCGTGCTCGGGGTGCTCATCGACCGCTACGACATCATTCAGATCCCGCCCGACGTCTATTTCGTGGACAGTCTGCCGGTCTCCATCCACGCGCCCGATGTGCTGAAGATCGTCGTCGGCAGCGTCATGGTGGCCTTCCTGGCCACGATCTACCCGGCGATCCAGGCCTCCCGCCTCGAGCCCGTCGACGCCATCCGCCATGACTGACGAGACGAACGTGGCCAGCAACGGCGTCGCACCGCCGCTCGCGGCCAGACAGTTGCAGAAGAGTTTCGTGGTCGGTGACGGAAGCCGACTGGAGATTCTCAAGGAGGTCGACTTCGAGATCGCGGCCGGAGAGGTGGTAGCGATCATTGGCGCGAGCGGCGCGGGCAAGTCGACGCTCCTTCACCTGCTGGGTGCGCTCGACTCCCCAACTGGCGGGGACGTGCTCGTGGGTGGTCGGCCGGTTGCCGGTCTCACGGATGAAGAGCTTGCCGACGTGCGCAATCACCACGTCGGCTTCGTCTTCCAATTCCACCACTTGCTGCGCGAGTTCACGGCGCTCGAGAACGTTATGATGCCGGCGCTCATTGCCGGCATGTCCTCGCGCGAAGCTTCGGAGCGGGCGTCGAGCCTCCTACTCTCGGTCGGCGTCGACCACCGCGAGAGCCACAAGCCGAATCAGCTATCCGGCGGGGAGCAGCAGCGGGTGGCCGTCGCGAGAGCGCTCGTCAACGAGCCTCTGGTGCTGCTGCTGGACGAGCCCTCGGGCAACCTCGATACCGAAACCAGCGAGCGCCTTCACGACCTGTTGTTCCGGCTTCGCGAGCGGCAAGCGCTCTCGATGGTGATCGTGACGCACAACCGCCAGCTGGCGGCTCGGGCAGACCGGATTCTGGAACTTACGGGAGGGCGGCTCCAACCGGTCACTTAGGTGTAGCCTGCGCCATGCCCGACAACACTTGTGACAACTGTGGCTCGTCCGACGCGGTCGTGAACTTCACGCAGATCGTGAAGGACCAGATGTCCACTTCCCATTTGTGTGAGGCTTGTGCCGCGGAAAAGGGGCTCGATCCGGCCTCTGAGTCGAGTAATTTGCCGCTCACGGACTTCCTCGCCCAGATGGGCGATGAGCGCGGAAAAGACGAACTGGACGCCGGCCACCAGTGCTCGTTCTGCGGACTTACGTTCGGGCAGTTCCGCGAGACGGGTCGCCTCGGGTGCCCGCATTGCTACGAGACGTTCGAAGCCCACCTTCGCCGGTTGCTGCGACGCATCCATGGAAGCGTGCAGCACGTGGGGAAGGTGTACCTGCCGCCGGACCCGACAGCGTCCGAAATGGAGAAACGTATGGACGGGCTGCGGCGTAAGCTTTACCGAGCCATCGAGGCCGAAGACTTTGAGCGCGCGGCTGAGGTGAGGGATCAGATCCGATCTCTGGAACCAGCGTGAGCGAGAGCCACACCAGATGAACGACTTCACGACGATACCGGACTACGGCCTCAGCTGGCTCGAAGCCAGCGGCGACCACGCCGACATCGTGCTGTCCACGCGCGTTCGGCTCGCGCGCAACCTGCAGGGGCACGCGTTCGGTCCACGCGCCCGAGTGAACGACCGCGAGGCGGTTCTGTCACTCTTCAAGACAGCCGTGGAGCGGGCCGAGACTCTAACGAGTGGGACACTGCTCGAGATGCCGGACGTGGCGACACGCACGCGTCGAATTCTGCTCGAACGGCGCTTGGTGACGAAAGACCTGCTCGGGGAGGAAGAGAGCGGTCCTCCACGGGGTGCGGCGGTCCATCTTTCGAGTCGTGATCCCATCAGTGTAATGGTCAATGAGGAGGATCATCTGCGTGTCCAGAGCTTGCTCTCGGGCCTCCGCATCCGAGAGGCGTGGCGCATGGTGGACCGGCTCGACGAAGAGCTCGGTCGTGAGTTGCCGTATGCGTACCACCCCGAGTTCGGTTTTCTCACGAGCTGCCCAACCAACGTGGGCTCTGGGCTACGCGCATCCGTCTTCATGCATCTGCCGGGCTTGGTCCTCACCAAGGAGATCGCCAAAGTGCTGCAGGGCCTCGGTCAAGTGGGACTGACGTTCCGTGGGCTTTACGGCGAAGGATCCGAAGTCGTGGGCAACTTCTTTCAAGTCTCGAACCAGACGACACTGGGTAAGACCGAGGAAGATTTGGTGGATCACCTGGACAAGGTCGCGCGCCAAGTGATCCAGTATGAAGTGCAAGCGAGGCAGGTCCTGCTGCGCGACGCGCGCGGTGTGACCGAAGACAAGATTTGGAGAGCGTACGGCCTTTTGCGGTACGCGCGGTCGCTTTCCTTCGAAGAATTAATGAATTTACTCTCGGGCGTGCGCCTGGGGCTGTCTCTGAAACTCCTCCCGGGGCTTCGTGTATACACGCTGAATAAGATGCTGATTTTTACGCAGCCGGCTCACCTGGAGCAGGCCGCTGGACGTGAACTGCCTTCATCCGAGAGCGACACGCACCGTGCGGCCTACGTGCGGCGCGTGCTTGCTTCTGAGGGGGACGTCACGTCCGACGGTGCGTCGGCCACTGATGAACTCCCGAACGAGAGTCCGGACGGACGATGAACTACAACTTCACCGACCGAGTGAGGAAGGTTTTGGCGATGGCGCGCGAAGAGGCCATCCGCCTGCAACACGACTATGTGGGTACCGAGCACATCCTGCTCGGGCTGATCCGTGAAGGAGAAGGCGTCGCGGCGGCGGTGCTGACGAACCTCGACGTCGATCTGGAGCAGGTGCACGAGCGCGTTGAAGAGTCGGTGCGAAAGGGCAAGGCGACTATCGCGCTGGGCGAGCTGCCTTACACGTCGCGCGCCAAGAAAGTGCTGGAGTTCGCGATGGCAGAGGCGCGCGACTTCAACCACTCCTACGTCGGAACCGAGCATCTGCTGCTCGGTCTCCTGCGAGAAGAGAAGGGGATCGCCGCCCAGGTTCTGAACTCACTCGGCGTGACGCTCGAGGAGGCCCGGGGTGAAACGGTCAAGGTGCTCGGTTCCGACGTCGCGCCGTCCGAGCCCGCCGGCATTGGAGGAGGCGGCTCGGTCACTCCTTCCGGCAAAGGCGACAAGAAATCCAAGACCCCCGCGCTTGATCACTTCTGCCGAGACCTGACAGAACTGGCTCGACAGGAGAAGCTTGATCCAACCATTGGGCGGGCTACCGAGATCGAACGGGTCGTGGAGATTCTATGCCGTCGCAAGAAGAACAATCCGGTGCTCATCGGTGAACCCGGTGTGGGCAAGACCGCCATCGTGGAGGGTCTTGCTCAGCAGATCTCGCGTGGGGAGATCACGGAAGCCCTGAAGGACTACCGGGTTCTCGCGCTCGACATGGCTGCGGTGATAGCGGGCACGAAGTACCGAGGCCAGTTCGAGGAGCGGCTCAAGGCCGTGATGAACGAGATCCAGCAGGCGCAGACCGTCATCCTCTTTATCGACGAGATGCATACGCTCGTCGGGGCAGGGGCCGCGGAAGGCGCCATCGACGCCTCCAACATGCTCAAGCCCTCGCTCGCGCGTGGTGAGCTACAGTGCATCGGGGCTTCGACGCTCAACGAGTACAGGAAGTACATCGAGAAGGACGGTGCGCTGGAGAGGCGCTTCCAGCCGGTGATCGTCGATCCTCCGTCGCCGCAAGAGACGGTGGAGATTCTGAAGGGACTGCGTAGTCACTACGAGGATCACCACCGAATCGTGATTCCGGACGAAGCGATTGAGAATGCGGCCAAGCTCGCCGACCGCTACATCACGGATCGCTTCCTGCCCGACAAGGCGATCGACGTGATCGACGAGGCGGGAGCGCGCGCGCGCATTGCGAGCGCAGTGCCGCCGCCCGAAGTGGAGGAGCTCAAAGGCCAACTCGCTGAGATCGCGAATCGCAAGGAAGAGGCGATCGGCAACCAGGACTTCGAGCGTGCCGCTGAGCTCAGGGACGAGGAGCGCGAGTTCAGCCAGTCGATCCGCCAACAGCAGGAAGCCTGGGAGGAAGAGCGCAAAGCCCACCGCCCCGAGATCTCCTCGGAGGACGTCGCGTTCATCGTCAGTCGATGGACGGGAGTTCCAGTAACGCGTATCGCCCAAACCGAGTCCGACCGCTTGGTGAACATGGAAGATGAGCTGCACAAGCGCATCGTCGGCCAGCAAGACGCGATCGAGGCGATCAGCCGTGCGATCCGGCGTAGTCGGGCCGGGCTGAAGGACCCGAGGCGCCCGATCGGCTCGTTCATCTTCTCCGGACCGACCGGCGTCGGTAAGACCGAGTTGGCGCGGGCGCTCGCGGAGTTCTTGTTCGCCGACCGCGACGCGCTGATCCGTGTCGACATGAGCGAGTACATGGAGAAGTTCTCGGTGTCACGCCTGATCGGCGCGCCTCCGGGATACGTCGGTTACGAGGACTCGGGTGCTTTGACGAAGGCTGTGCGCCGTCGCCCCTATTCGGTCGTCCTACTGGATGAGATCGAGAAGGCGCATCCAGATGTCTTCAACATCTTGCTGCAAGTACTCGACGAGGGTCACCTCACCGACAACTACGGCCGAGTGATCGACTTCAAGAACACCGTGCTCATCATGACCTCGAACCTCGGGGCGAGGGAGATCGCGAAGGGTGGCGGCCTCGGCTTCCAGTCCGCGGATCCGACGAAGAGCTACGACGTCATGCAGGACAAGGTACGCCAGGAGATTGAGCGCGCGTTCAATCCGGAGTTCCTGAACCGCGTAGACGACACCATCGTCTTCCATCCGTTGTCGAAGGACGAGATCGCGGAGATCGTGCACATCCTGCTCGCTGAAATGCGAGAGCGCCTTTCTGAGGAAGACATGACGCTCACGATCACGGACGCCGCGGTGGAGTTGCTCGTCGACGAGGGATACGACGAAAAGTTCGGCGCTCGGCCCCTTAAGCGGGCGATCCAGAAGTTCCTCGAGGATCCGCTCTCGGAGAAGATTCTCACCGCCGAGTTCACTGCCGGCGACGAGATCGAGGTCGACGCGGATCCCGACGGCGGCAGCCTGACCCTCCGGGTGGAGTCGACGACCAAGACGTGATTGAGTGGACTGAGACGCGAGACCGCCTAGGGAAGGCCACCGCTCGGGCGGCGGCCTTCTTCGCGGTCATGGGGCTGGTGTCGGCTACAGGTGTAGCCGCACAGGGCGATCCCGACAGGCTGGTGGCTGTCGACACCGTGATCGTGGAAGGCAACTCCGAGCGCATCCAGGCGCAGTCGATCATCTCGCTCTTCGGTGTGCAGCCCCGCGCCCAGGTCACGTACCGGGACATCCAGCGCGGCATGAAGCAGTTGCTGAGCAGTGGGCAGTTCAGCGACATCGTGGTTCGAGCACGCGGCACCTCACCGGTTGTGTTGGTCATCCAGGTGGAAGAGCATCCTCGGGTTCGCGCCGTTCGCATCAATGGCCTCGAAAATCTGTCGCCACGCGAGGTAAGGGATACGACTCGGCTGACCCCAGGACTACCGTTCAACCCACAACGCATCCTGGACGCGAAGGCCTACATCCGAACCGAGCTGGCGGCGGACGGCATTCCGTTCGTCCAGATCGACGACCGGGTCGAAGAGGTGCCCGGAGAGGACAACGAGGTCGATATCATTTTCGACATCGTCGAAGGTCAGCGCGTGACGATCGCCGGCATGGAGTTCATCGGGAACCAGCATCTCAGCGACGATGAGTTGCGGGGCGCGATGTCCATCAAGCCCGAGGGTTTCTGGTGGTTCCGATCCGGCAGTTTCGACGAGCTGCGGCTCGGCGAAGATCTCCAGGTGAAGCTGCCGCAGCTCTACAGCGCGCGCGGTTACTTGGACTTTCAGGTGCTTTCGGACACCGTCATCGTCGATCCGACTTCGGGCAAGGCGCGTCTGGTCATCGAGGTCGACGAGGGTGAGCAGTACCGGCTGGGGTCGTTCACGGTCGAAGGCAACCGTCGCTTCACCGCCGAAGAACTCGAGGCTTTTTTTGCGAGCAGCGAGGGCGGCGTTCTGAGCAGCCTTGGATTCGGGGGCGGCGACGAAACACAGGGCGTCGAGGGGGAGATCTTCGATGCGGCGGCGTTCAATGATGCGGTCCTGGCGGTCGAGGAAGTGTACCGGAACGAGGGCTACCTCTATGCCCGCGTCACACCCATTACGAACAAGGTCCCCTCCGACAACGGCGGACCGCCCACGATCGAGGCTAGGTGGCAGATCACCGAGGGTTCGCCGGCGCTCGTGAACCGGGTCACGATTTCGGGCAACGAATACACCTACGAATGGGTGATCCGGAACCAGGTATTCATTCTGCCGGGCGACGTGTATAGCCAGGACCGCGTGCTGCGCAGCTACCAGAATATCTCTGCGCTGGGCTTCTTCGAGACGCCGGGTCCGTTCCCGGACATCCAGCCGAACGAGGAGGGTGACGTCGACATCACCTTCAACGTGGTCGAGAAGCAGACCGGTTCCATCAACTTCGGCACCTCGGTCGGCGGCGGTGTGGGCCTCTCCGGCTTCATCGGATACCAGCAGCCCAACCTGTTCGGGCAGGCGAAGTCGGGCAGCCTGCGCTGGGACTTCGGCCGCTACCTGAACAGCTTCGAGGCCAGCTACACCGACCCGTCTCTCTTTCAGAGCCTGGTGTCCGGGTCGCTCACGCTCTTCAATTCACGGGACCGCTTCTTCCAGTTCTCGACGGGCCGGCGACGACGCGTGGGAACGAGCACGCGTTTCGGTTTCCCCTGGCCCAACTCCCGGGTTTCGCGGGTCTTCATGGGTTATGGGCTGTCCCAGACGAAATACGAGCAGTTCAGCGACTCCGACGATACGTCGCTGTTCGGCCGCCCGCCGGGCGTGCAGAGCCAGCTCACGTTCGGCGTAACCCGTCAGACGCTGGATCACCCACTCTTCCCGACCAGCGGCTCACGCCAAAACCTCAACATCGAAGCCAACGGTGGGCTACTCGGTGGTGACGGTCAGTTCACGCGCGTGCTGGCCGACGCGAACTGGTGGGTTCCCATCGGTGGCAGCGGCCTAGGCGAGGGCGGGGCTCCCGGCGGCGTGCGTTTCGCGCTGGGACTGACGCTCAAAGCCGGCGCCGTTTTCGGTGACGCGTCGGCGTTCCCCTTCGATCGCTTCTGGATGGGTGGTGTGCAGTTCGGCCAGAACCTGCGCGGCTACGACGAGACGTCGATTACGCCGCTCGGCTACTTCGCTGAGCGCACAGGGGGTATCAGCGACATCGATCGGCTCGGCAACGCTTTCTTCAGCGTGACCGCCGAATACGCTCTACGGCTCAGCGGCCAGATCGGGATCTCGCTCTTCTACGACGCGGGTAATGTGTGGCGCAAGCCGGGCGACTTCGACCCGACGCGCATGTTCCGAGGGGCGGGGGTCGGCTTGTCGCTCGTGACGCCGTTCGGACCTATTGGGCTCGACTACGCGTATGGATTTGATAAGACGACACCGGGATGGCAGCTCCACTTCCGCATGGGCCCGGGTTTCTAGAGCTTACTATGCTGTGGTGCACTATTTGATGGAGTACTGGAAAATGCGACGCACTTCGCTCGCTTCCTTCGCTTTCGCGACCCTGGTTTCCGTGGGGGCGGTGGAGGCGCAGACGGTAAAGATCGGTTACATCAATTCTGCTGAGATCGTGCAGAGCGCTCCCGGCTCGGCCGAAGCGCAGGCTCAATTCGACACCGAGTTGCAGTCGGCGCAGGACGAGATCGAGCGACTGCAGACGGAAATCCAGAACCTGGACCAGCAGTTGCAGCAACAGCAGCTCACGCTCTCGCCGGAGGCAAAGGCGAACCGCCAGCAGCAGTTGCAGATCAAGGCGCAGGAGTACGATCAACGAGCCGCGCAGCTGCAAGATCAGGCCAACACGCGCCGCGCGGAGTTGGTTCAGCCGATCATGGACCAGATCACCGCAGTGATCGAGACGCTGCGTGAAGAAGGCAACTACGGGATGATCCTCGACGCAGCAGCCGGGTCCATCATTTCGGCGGACCCGACTCTGGATCTCACGCAAGAAGTTCTGCGTCGGCTCGAGGCTGCCGCCGCGGCAGCGCCCGGAGGCGGGCAGTAGCATTCTTCTGTGACCGACTCTAGCGGGGGAGCTGCGGTGCCCGGCGAAGCCGGAGTAACCGTGCCCGGCGAAGCCGGGGTACCCGTGCTGACGTTGGCTGAGGTCGCGCAGCTCGTCGGTGGTCGGCTGGAGGGGGATGGCAACACGCCGGTCCGCGGTATCGGTCCGGTCGACGAGGTGCGCGGCGAAGATCAAGTCGCGTTTCTGGCTACGAAGCGCTACGCGCGCTTTGTGCCCGACTCCACGGCAGGAGCCTACCTGGTAGCATCCGCGCTCGAGTCGTACGTGCCGGAGGGGATTCCGTGCGTAGTGGTCGACGACGCCTACCCGGCGCTGCGGGAGGTGCTGGCGCACTTTCATCCGGATCGAGCGTGGACCCCGGAGGTGCATTCCACCGCCGTCATCGGGAAAGGGGTCTCTCTGGGCGAGGGCATCCGGATCGGCCCATATGCCGTGATCGAGCCTGGTGCGGTCATCGGCGATTGCACGCGCATCGGGGCGCACTGTGTCGTTGGCTGCGATAGCGACATCGGCCGTGACTGTCTCTTCTACCCGCACGTCGTCGTATACCACGACTGCTCGGTGGGCGATCGCGTGATTCTCCACTCGGGTGTACGGGTGGGCTCCGACGGCTTCGGGTTCACTTTTGTCGACGGGGAGCATCGCAAGATGCCTCAGGTCGGTCGCTGCATCGTTGAGGACGACGTCGAGATAGGCGCCAACAGCACCCTGGACCGGGGATCGCTGGGCGACACGGTCATTGGCAAGGGCTCCAAGCTCGACAACCTGGTCCACATGGCGCACAACGTCCGGGTCGGGGCGCTCTCGCTGTTTGCCGCGCTCGTCGGAGTTGCGGGGTCGGTGCGCATCGGGCAGGGTGTGTGGATGGGAGGCCAGGTCGGCGTGAGCAATCACCTCGAGATCGGGGACGGAGCGCGACTCGCGATTGCGACCAAGCTTATGCGGGACGTGCCCGCGGGAGAGACGATGTCGGGCCACCCGGCCCGCCCACACCGGGAGCAGATGAAGAAACAGGCCCATCTCGGTCGCATGCCCAAGCTCATCAAGCGCGTCGAGCGCCTGGAATCCGCGGTGTCCGAACTGTCGGACGACGCGCAGCCATGAGCGCTGCCAGTCAGCGCACGATCGCGAAGGAGATCACCCTGCAAGGCTGTGGCGTGCATTCGGGAGAGGCCGCGACCTTGATCTTTCGCGGCGCCGAGCCGGGCACGGGCGTCCTCTTCCGGCGCATTGATCTGGATGGCTCACCAGAGGTGCCGGCGCGGCTCGACCACGTAGTCGACACCGACCTTGGTACGTCACTAGCCAACGGTCCCGCCAAGGTGCTCACCGTCGAGCACGTGATGGCGGCGCTCGGTGCCCTCCAGATCGACAACGTAGTTCTCGATCTCACTGGGCCTGAGATTCCCATCCGAGACGGGTCATTCAAGGACTACTTCCGCGCGTTGAGCGATGCCGAACCGGTGGAACAGGATGCCGAGGCTCGTGTCATCAGCGTCGGTGAGCCTTTGAGCACCGTTGGAGACGCGGGTCAATCGTATGTGGCCACGCAGGGGTCGGAGCTGCGCGTCTCGGCCACGATCGACTTCGAGCACGCCACGATCGGGCGGCGCTTCGGCTCGTTTTCCGCGGAGGCGGGGGCGTTCGAGACCGAGCTTGCGCCCGCGCGAACCTTCGGCTTCAAAGCGGACGCTGAAGCACTGCACGCGCGCGGACTCGCGTTGGGCGCATCGCTCGAGAACACCGTGGTGTTGGACGACGACGGAGTGATGAACGATGGCCTACGCTTCGACGACGAGTTCTTACGCCACAAGGTTGGCGACATCGTCGGCGATCTGGCGCTCATCGGTGCGCGTCTCAACGCGCACGTGGTGGCGGAGCGGCCAAGCCATCGCGGCAACGTGGCCCTAGCCAAAGCGATCGCGGCGCAGGGTCGGCATTCTGGCCGGCAGTCGGTCGTCGATATAAGCAAGATCATGGAGTACCTGCCGCATCGCTATCCGATGCTGCTCGTGGACCGCATTACCGAGTACGAGGAGGGCAAGCGCATCGTCGGCATCAAGAATGTCACGATCAACGAGCCGTTCTTCCAAGGTCATTATCCGGGGCATCCGGTGATGCCGGGTGTGCTCATCATCGAAGCCATGGCGCAAGTGGGAGGACTCCTGCTCATTGACCAGGTGGAGAAACCCGAGGACATGGTTGTCTACTTCATGTCGCTCAATAACGTGAAGTGGCGGAGGCCGGTCACGCCCGGCGACACGATCGTCTTCGAGTTGGAGCTGGTGAAGTACCGACGGTATGTCTGCAAGATGCGAGGGTTGGCGTACGTTGATGGTAAGGTGGCTGCCGAGGCTGACCTGATGGCGAGGATTATCGACAAATGAGTGACGCAACCATCGAAACGCGGGGGGAAACCGAGGTCCATGAGACCTCGCTCGTCGACCCCGCCGCGGAGCTCGGCCAGGGCGTCACGATCGGCCCTTGGGCTCTGATTGGCCCGCGGGTGCAGATCGGCGATGGCGTGCAAATCGGTCCGCGCGTGCTCATCGAACGTGATACCACGGTGGGCGAGGACTGCCGCATCGCGAACGGAGCCGTACTCGGCACCGACCCACAGGATCTGAAGTTCCAGGGTGAGGAGACGACCCTGGAGGTCGGAGCGCGCACCGTGATCCGGGAGTTTGCAACGCTCAACCGAGGGACCTCCGCGGCCGGCAAGACCGTTATCGGCAGCGACTGCTTGCTCATGGCGTACACACACGTGGCTCACGACTGCGAGCTCGGGAATCACGTGATCTTGTCCAACGCGGTGAACATGGGGGGGCACGTGATCATCGAGGACTGGGTGATCGTAGGCGGCCTCACCCCCATCCATCAGTTCGTGCGCATTGGAGCCCATGCGTTCGTGGGCGGAGGCTCCCGCATTCCGCAGGACGTGCCTCCCTATTGCCGCGCCGCCGGGAATCCGCCCAAGCTCTACGGGCTGAATTCGGTCGGTCTGGAGCGCCGCGGATTCTCTGAGGACGTGCGCAAGGCGCTCAAGCAGGCCTACCGTATTTTGTTCAACTCGAACCTCAATCTTTCGCAAGCGCTCGAACGCGCGGATGAGGACGTAACCGCGATTCCCGAGGTGCGTCACTTGCTCGAGTTCATTCGGGCAGGCGAGCGCGGGATCACCGTCTAGACGGCTTCCTCAGGGGGCGAATCACATGTCACTCATTCGCGTGCGCCGCAGACGGAAGAAGAACTGGATTGACGCCCACAAGGGAATGCAGTCTCGGCGCCTCATGGGGCTGCTGCTGTTCACAGTCGTCCTCATCTGGTATCTCAGCTCGCGCTTCTAGTGCAGCGGTCAGAGCCTGACTCGGGCGACTCGCCGACCGTTCTTCTGCTCGCGGGCGAGGCGTCGGGCGACCACCACGGGGCCGGCGTCGCGAGAGCGTTGCGCCGACGCCTGCCCAACGCCCGTCTGCTTGGCCTGGGTGGCCCGCTCATGCAGCGGGAAGGTGTCGAGCTACTTGCCGGGCTGGATGAGTTGGCGGTCATGGGTTTCGCCGAGATCGTAGGGCGACTCGAGTTCTTCAGAGACCTGGAGCGTCGCATCACATCATTGGTTTGGTCGACGGATCTCGTGATTGCCATCGACTACCCGGGCTTCAACATGCGCATCGCTCGCGTTGCGCACGATGCGGGTCGCCCGGTGCTCTACTACATCGCGCCGAAGGTGTGGGCGTCTCGCCCTGGGAGAGCAAAGCGATTGGCGGCGGTGACCGACCGTGTTGCCGTGATCTTTCCCTTCGAGGTGGAGATTCTCGAGGCCGCGGGCGCGACGGTAGACTACGTGGGGAATCCGTTGCTCGATCGGCCGGACGATGTGGTCGATGCCGCAACATTCCACGAGACCTGGGGGCTGGACCCTGCTCGCCCGATCCTCGCGATTCTGCCGGGTTCCAGAAAACAGGAAATCGAGCGACACCTCGGCCTTTTCTTGCAGGCAGTGGACTTGGTGCGCCGCTCCAGGCCCGACGTGCAGCCTGTGATCTCCCGGGCCGCGACGCTGCCTCGGGCCCTTTACCGAGATGTCGGATGCCCGGTGGTGGACGATACTCGGGCGCTGCTGCGCCACGCGCGCGCTGGGCTGGTGAAGTCGGGGACTTCCACGCTCGAGGCGGCTCTTGAGGGCACCCCGTTCGTCGTTGCTTATCGCATGTCGCCTCTCTCGTGGCAGATCGTGAAGCGTGTGCTGCGCGTGAAGAACGTGTCGCTCGCGAATTTGGTCGCGGGCGCGGACATCGTGCCCGAGCTGCTGCAAGACGACGCGGTGCCCGAGGGTCTGGCGGAGGCGCTCTCGCCGCTGCTGGACGATGAGAGCCCCGAGCATAGGAAACAGGTCGACGGGCTTTCAAAGATCAGGGGCCTCTTGGGAACGCCTGGAGCGTCGGAAAGAGTAGCGGAGCTCGGCATTGGGCTGCTCCAGCTACGCGCATGAGCGAGGGGGCCACAAAGGGCCTCAAGGGGCTCATACGAGCTGCCGGGGCCGGAAACGACCTCGCCCTGACCCCTGACGGTGCGAAAGGCCCCAGGGGCCTCCTGAGGCCCGAGCTGAGCTGCAGCGCATGAGCGCAGAGATCGAGCGCGACCTGAAGCCACGCACGCCTCGGCTGAATCGGGGTGAGGCGTGAAGGCGGCGCTGTCGGTCTTCGCGCGCCGTTGGTGGGCTGGGGAGGCTGGAATACCCGGGCATCTGCTGTCCGGCCTTCTCGCGCCGGCTTCGTGGGCGTACGGCGTGGGCGTGTCGGTGCGGGGCCGGGCTTTCGATCGCATCGGGGGACAACGCGTTGAAGGGCTCCGGGTCGTGTCCGTGGGCAACCTTGCCGTAGGGGGAACTGGGAAGACCCCGGTGGCCGCGTGGATCGCACGGTTCTTGAGCGCTCAGGGTGTGCCCACCGCGATCTTGTCACGCGGTTACGGTGACGACGAGCTGGCTCTTCATCGTCGCTGGAATCCCCAGGTCCTCGTCGAGGCTGACGTAGATCGGGTGCTTGCGGCAGTTCGAGCGCGTGCGGACGGTGCGACCGTCGCGGTGCTGGACGATGGCTTCCAGCATCGCCGACTCACTCGTGATCTCGACCTGGTTCTGTTGGCCGCCGAAGATCGGTTTCCAGGCCGGTTGCTACCGACGGGCCCGTATCGCGAGCCGGCGGCGGCACTCGTCCGTGCCGACGTGGTGCTCGTCACGCGTCGCACAGCCTCCGCAACGAGTGCGCGCGCTCGTGTACAGCAGGTCCGTGACCTCGCGCCCTCCCGTCCCGTCGGCATCGTCCATCTGGCCCCCGACGCGTGGCAGGATCTGGCCGGCGAAAAGGTTGCCGCACCCGTGGGGGACGTGCTCGCCGTGACCGCCGTGGCCCGGCCCGACGACTTCCGCGAGAATGTCGCGTCGATGCTGGAGGCCGACGTTGGCCTGTTGGCGTTTGCCGACCACCACGAGTATTCCGACATCGACGTGCGGCGGATCGTTACAGAGGCGAGCGGTCGGGTGATCGTCGTCACCGAGAAGGACGCGGTGAAGCTGGTGCCGCGCAGGAGCGAGCTTCCAGATACGCGCGTCATGACGCAACGCCTCCTTTGGGAGTCGGGCCGCGAGGAAATCGAAATGAGAATAGGCCGGGCACTTGGATGGCCGGTCGGGGAGGGCTCTTGAAGGTGCTCGTGGTGGCAGTGGGGAAAGTGAAGGGGCCGCTCGCGCCGGTCGTCGCGGAATACGAGTGTCGGGCAGCCCGCTACTGGAAGCTGGCTGTCGAAGAAGTGGAGTCCGGTGCCGGGCGGGGTTCACGGGACCCCGAGGCGGTGATGATGGCGGAATCCGGGCGCCTTCTGTCGCGGGTCCCGGACGGACTGGAGTTGATTGCGCTGACGCGTGGAGGCAAGCAGATGGGTTCGGAGGAACTCTCGGGGTACTTGCAGGAATTAGGCGTGCGTTCGTCAGCCGGGGTGGCTTTTTTGATCGGTGGAGCGCACGGTCTCGCACAAGACATTCTCACTAAAGCCCGGAGACGACTATCGCTGTCTGCCATGACCCTACCGCACGAGGTCGCTCGCCTCGTTCTGGCGGAGCAACTGTACCGCGCGGGCACGATTGCCCGTGGCGAGCCCTACCACAAAGGCTGACGCGATGGAATTGATCGTTGGTCGTCCGCAGGGTTCCCCGGTGGTCAGGGACTACCTGGCGGGGGAGCCGTCGGTGCGGCCGTTTTTCCCTCGCAGCTTCACAAGCGCCGAGGACTTCAAGGCCAAGGCCGCAGAGGTCGACAGCCGCTTCGACCGAGCGGCTCGGGAGCGAGCCGTGGAGGCGCTCATCGTCCCCCCTGGAGCCGATGCGCCTCGCCTGGAGAGCTTCGTCGAGCTCGGCGGTTACATGATCACCACCGGTCAGCAGCCTGCGCTGTTCGGGGGGCCGTTCTACAACCTCAACAAGGCGCTCACAGCCGTCCGCCTGGCCGAGGCTCTCGAGTCCACGCTCGGCAAGCCCGTGATTCCGGTCTTCTGGGTTGCCTCGGACGATCACGACTGGGCCGAAGCGAACCACACGGACGTCATCGGCGTCGACAACGAGTTGCATCGATTCTCCATCGATTCGCCCGACCCCGACGTTCATCCCCCAATCCATCGAATCCCGCTGGGGCCGACCGCTGAGGATCGCGCGGAAGAATTCCTACAAAGCATGCCTGATACTGACTTTAGCGGTGAGTACTTCGAGTTGATTCGAGGAGCATTCACGAGTGAGGCGACGCTGTCTGAGGGCTTCCATACGGTGTACCAGAAGCTGCTTGGTCGCTTCGGCATCTTCTTCACCGACTCGGCAGGCCCCGCCGTGAAGCAGCACTCGGCCGAAACTCTGCTCGAGGAGCTCGATCGATGTGAGGAGTTCGAGACGGTGCTACGCGCTAGCTGCGACGCGCTCGAGGCTGCCGGCTATGGAATTCAAGTTCCCATCCTCGAGGGTGGCGTGAACCTTTTCCTCGAGGGCCCTGCGGGTCGCGAACGCATCTACAGGCAAGACGGAGGCTTCCGCCTGCGCACCTCCGATACGCAGCTTTCGGCCGACGACGTGCGTGCTCGGCAGGCCGAAGACCCGGTGGTGCTCAGCCCCAACGTACTCCTGCGCCCAGTGATCGAGAGCATGATCTTCCCAACGCTGTCCTACGTGGGAGGGCCCGGCGAAATGGCGTACTTCGCACAGTTGGGCGACTATTTCCGGGCGCACGGGCTGGAGATGCCGATCGTCTACCCTCGCTTCGGCGTGACCCCGGTCGAGACGAAGATTCGCAAGGTGTTGCAGAAGTTTGGGCTAGAGGTCGAGGCGCTGAACCGGCCGTTCCACGAGGTCGCGGGGGACATCGTGCGGGAAGAGGTGCCTGCCGACGTGAAGAAGGCTCTCGTGGGCCTGCGCGGCTCCATAGGGAAGGGAGTGGGTGAGCTGCAACAGGCCGTGAAGCCGATCGACCCGACGCTGAAGGGCACGGTGCAGCATGTGCACAGCCAGGCGTTCGCCGCCATCGACGACCTGGAGAAGAAGATCCTGCACGCGCTCAAGCGCGAGAACGAAATCGCGTTGTCCCAACTCGAAAAAGCGCAGGTCCACCTGTTCCCCAACGGAATGCCGGCAGAACGCATCCAGAATCCCTTCTATTTCCTGACGAGGTACGGTGGCGCGGTTCTTGATTCCCTGTACGAACAGTTTCGCGTGAACCTCGACTGACGGACCCGCGTATGATCTGTTGTGCTGTGCGCTTCTCATCCTAACTTCGGGCCATGTTCCTGCAGCTGATTCTGATTCTGGTCGTCCTCATCCCGCTCCTGGCGATCGTGCTCGACTCGTCGGTCGGGCGGGCTTTGGCGTCCCGTCTGGAGCGGCGCAGCCTGGACGGCCCCTCGGATCTCATGGCTGAGCGCATCGCCTTTCTCGAGGGCGAGATGGAGCGGCTGACGAGCGAGATCACACGCTTGGACGAGGAGAGTCAGTTCGTGACCAAGCTCCTCTCTGAGCGCTCCGAGTCCGCTGCGGCGGCTCTGCCACCGGGTGACGACTCCGACTGACGATCCGCCCGCCGGCTCCGGCCGGGACGCCCGCGCCGCCACCAGAGTAGGCGCGGGCATCTTTTTGAGCCGTGTCCTCGGCTTCGTGCGCGAGCGGATCTTCGCGTACTACTTCGGGACTAGCGATTTCGCGGATGCGTGGCGGGCGGCGAGTCGACTGCCCAACGTGCTTCGCAATCTGCTGGGTGAAGGCACGCTTTCAGCGTCGATGGTTCCCATCTATTCCGAGTTCCTCGAGCAGGGCAAGCACTCCGAAGCGAATCGCTTCGCGGGTGCCGTGCTCGGCCTTCTCACGACGGTGTCAGCGGGGGCGGTTCTGATCGGCGTGCTGATCGCGCCTCTTTTCGTCCCACTCTTCGTACCGCTCTGGTCGCCGGAGAAGCAGGAAATCACCATCACGCTGGTCAGGATCGTGCTGCCCATGAGCGGGATCCTGGTGATCTCGGGGTGGGCGATCGGGATTCTGGACAGTCACCGCCGGTTCTTCGTGTCCTACGTGGCCCCCGTGTTCTGGAATGTCAGCGTGATCGCGGCCATGGTCGCTGGAGGACTCTATTGGGGCCTGGGACAGCGGGATCTGGTGGTCGTTCTGGCTTGGGGAGCGCTCATTGGCGGCGGTGTGCAGTTGGCGGTACAGGTACCGTTCGTGCTCCGCCTCCTGGGTCGCGTCCGGCCCTCCTTGGGGCGCCGCGTCGAGGGCGTTCCGGAGGCGATCCGCAATTTCGGTCCCGTGGTCGCCGCGCGCGGGGTCATCAACCTGAGCAGTTGGTTCGAGCTCTTCTTGGCGGGGCTGCTCGCCAACGGGGCGGTCGCGGTCATGGGATATGCGCAGACGTTTTACTTGCTGCCGATCTCGCTGTTCGGGATCAGCATCGCTGCCTCGGAGCTGCCGGAGCTGTCGCGCATGCGCGGAGAGGACCGCGAGGTGCTCGCTGCCCGTGTGGCGGTAGCGCTACGGCGTGTTGCCTATTTCCTCATTCCCTCCGCGATCGCCTATCTCACGCTAGGGGATGTCGTCATCGCGGCGCTGTACGAGACCGGCGAGTTCGGTGCTGCCCAAACGCTCATCAGCTGGGGTGTGCTCGGGGCGTTCGCGCTCGGACTGCCGGCGTCGGCGAGCTCCCGGGCGCTTTCTTCAGTCTTCTACGCACTGCGCGACACCAAGACGCCCGCTCGCATCGCGTATCTGCGGGTGGTGGTCTCGCTCGTGATCGGCGTAGCCGCCATGTTGCCGCTCGACCAATACGGCTTCTCGGGCCTGCGCCTCGGTGCCGCGGGACTCGCGATGGGCACGTCGTGCGCCGCATGGCTCGAATACGTGATGTTGCGGCGCGCCTTGGCACGCCAGATCGGAGCGCATGGACCGGGCACGGGGCCGGTCGTGCGGCTCGCATTAGCCGCTACGATTGCCGCGGCAGTCGGCGTCACGCTGCAGCTCGTGTTGCCGCCGGCTCAACCCTGGCTCGTGGCGCTTGAAACGCTGCTCCCCTTCGGGGTACTCTACTTGGTCGCCACGGCGCTGCTCGGGCAGGGGATCAGCCTCCGTCGTTAACGACCACCCCACGGAGCGCCGCTGTGCCGGTCGATACTGACACCCTACGCACACTCTCGACGAAGCCCGGCGTCTATCTGTTCAAGGACGCCAAAGAGGGCGTGCTCTACGTCGGCAAGGCGAAGGCGCTGCGTAGCCGCGTGCGCAGCTACTTCCGGCGTGAGGCGGACCTGAGCGCCAAGAATCGCGAGCTGGTTCGGCTCATCGAGAGCGTGGACACGCTGGTGGTCGGCACGGAGGCCGAAGCGCTCATCCTCGAGGCCAACCTCATCAAGGAGTATCGGCCGCGCTTCAACATCCTCATGAGGGACGACAAGAAGTATCCCTACATCAAAGTCACCGTGAGGGAGCCGTTTCCGCGTGTATACGTCACGCGGCGTGTCGTGAACGACGGTGCGCGCTACTTCGGCCCCTACACGTCGGTGGGCCCCATGAGGCAGGCGCTCGAGGTCGTGAAGCGACTGCATACCGTGCGCTCGTGCCGCTACAACCTCCCCAAGGACAAACCCGACCGCCCGTGCCTCGACTACCACATCGGGCGCTGTAAGGCACCCTGCGTCGGCCTGCAGAGCGAGGCCGACTATCGCAAGATGACCGACGAGATCCTGCGTATCCTGGAGGGCGAGACCGAAGAGCTCAGGGCCGACGTGGAGGTCCGCATGCGCGAAGCCTCGGCAGCGCTCGACTTCGAGCGCGCCGCGCGCATGCGTGACGTGCTGACCGGTCTCGATACGCTCGCCAAGGAGCAGCGCGTGCACCGCGCCCAGGGAGGGGACCTGGACATTGTGGGCTTGGCCCGAGATGGCGATCTGGGCGCTGGCGTGGTGCTCAAGGTGCGCTCCGGACTGCTGCTGGGTCGCGACGCACAGCGTTTCGCCAAGATCCGGGACGAGTCCGAAGAGGATCTGTTGAGCTCGCTCGTTTCCAGGCACTACCTGGGCGCCGGAGCCGCGGCGCTGGTGGATTTGCCGAGGCAGGTGTTGTTGCCGCACGAGCTAGAGGACCGTGCCTTGCTCGCCGAGATCCTCACGGAGGGCGCGGGGCGTCAGGTCACCGTTACCGTGCCCCAGAGGGGCGACAAGCTGCGCCTGATCGAGTTGGCGGAAGAGAATGCTCGCCAGGTGCTCGAGGACCGCGTAGCGGCGCTCACGTATGCCGCGGATCGAGCCGAGGACGCGCTCTTCAGCCTCCAGGACGAGCTCGATCTCAAGGTCGTGCCGCGGCTCATGGTGTGCTTCGACATCTCGCACCTGCAGGGCGCGGAGACCGTGGGCAGCGCGGTGGTCTTCGAAAACGGGGAGCCTCGCCGGGCCGCGTATCGCCACATGCGCATCAAGGGGGATTGGGGCAACGACGACTTCGCCTCGATGGAAGAGGTGGTGCGACGGTACTTCAGGCGCCGCCGAGACGAGCAGAAGCCGTTGCCCGATCTCGCGGTCATCGATGGCGGGAAGGGACAGCTTAGTGCCGCGACGAGCGCGCTGGCTTCTCTCGAGATCGAAGATGTGGCGGTCATCGCGCTCGCGAAGCGGGAGGAGGAGGTCTTCGTGCCAGGGAGTGGTGAGCCCATCCTGCTGGACCGGAGAAACCGCGCGCTGCATTTGCTGCAGCGTATCCGGGACGAGGCCCACCGATTCGCGGTGCGCTACAACCGAAAGCTCCGAAGCAAGCGTACCATTCGCAGCGAGCTCGGCGAGATTCCCGGCATTGGACCGCAGCGTCAACAGGTCCTGCTACGGCGGTTCGGGTCCGTAAAGGGGCTACGCCAGGCCACTCGGGACGAAATCGCCCACATCCCCGGCTTCTCCGAGGCGCTCGCGAGCCGCATTCTCACTTATTTGGGACGATGACCGGACCATGACCGTACGCACGCGCTTCGCCCCTAGCCCAACCGGCCGCCTGCACCTCGGAAATATCCGAGCCGCGGCGTTCAATTGGCTGTTCACGCGCCACCACGACGGCGTCTTCATTCTCAGGATCGAGGACACGGACACCGCGCGCAACGTCGAGGGCAGCGAGCAGGGCATTCTGGACGACATGCGCTGGTTGGGCCTCGATTGGGACGAGGGGCTGGACGTTGATGGGCCGCACGGGCCGTACCGTCAGAGCGGTCGGGGCGACCTGCACGATGCTGCGGTCGAGAAGCTGATCGCCACTGGGCATGCGTATCCATGCTTTTGCACAGAGGAAAAGCGCGACGACGAGGCGGGTGGGGACAGGGTCGCCCGGCGCTACGCTGGCACTTGTCGGCGTCTTTCGGCCGAAGAACGCGCTTCCCGGGTGGCGTCGGGCGCGGAGCACGTGATTCGCTTCGCGGTTCCCGACGACGTCGATCAGGTCGAGTTCGTAGATGAGATATTTGGGCCTATCTCGTTTCCGACCAATGATATCGACGACTTCGTGCTTCGGCGTACTGACGGGCGGGTTACCTACAACTTCGGCGTGGTGGCGGACGACATCGACATGGAGATCACACACGTGATTCGGGGTGTCGGTCACCTTTCGAACACGCCGAAACAGGTGCTGCTCTTCCAGGCCTTCGAAGCAGCCACGCCCGTGTTCGCGCACCTGCCCACTGTGCTGGGCTCCGACGGTCGCAAACTGTCGAAGCGAGCCGGCGCGACTCCGGTCAACGAGCTGGAGAGCCGGGGGTACTCGCCGGATGCCGTGCTCAACTATTTGTCGCTACTCGGCTGGTCGCATCCGGAGGAGAAAGAAGTGCTGACGCGTGCCGAGCTGGTGGCGGCCATGTCGCTCGATCGCGTGGGAAAGAGCGACACGCAGATGGATGCCGAGAAGCTCTTGTGGGTATGCCAGCAGCACCTGGCGATGGAGAGCCTGGAGGATCTGACGGATCACGTCGGGCCGTTCATCGACCGCGACCGCTTCGCGGGCCTGGATGCCGATGCGTCATCGTCGGTCGATGCGCTGCGCACGCGACTCTTAACCTACGGTAACATCAACGAACACCTCGGGATGCTCTTTCCCGAGGACGAGGTCGCCGCGGCATCCATCCGGCGCGAGGTCGGCGCAGATGCGGAGGCGCGTGCGGTGCTCACGGCCGTACGCGCACGGCTCGAGGCCCTGGAGAGTTGGCAGGCCGAAACACTGAACGATGCCGTCAGGGCCGGCGGAGGCGACGCGGGGGCTCGTGGCGCCGGTCTCTTTCATCCGTTGAGACTCGTGCTCATCGGAGCGGAGAAGGGCCCCGACGTCGGCAAGCTCCTTGCAGGAGTAGGAAAGACCGAGGCGTTTCGTCGTATAGATGAGGCGTTGAGCTAGAGGAACCGGCGGGCTCGCCACATGGGGACTTGGCTGGCTTTTTGCCGACGTCTACTTTATTCGATCTGTATACCGTTATGTGTTTGACCCCAATGGAGGTTCCCCGGATGAAGATCCGTCTCGGACTCGTCCTGATGCTGGCCTGCGGCCTCGGACTGGCTGGTTGTGCTTCAGGTGGCGGAGGTAGCGGCGGTGGCGCCGCGACTGGTCCGTCAACGCCCGGTGGCGAAGCTCTCGCGCAGGGCGAGCGGCCCCGTCAGACTGAGAACACACGCGCAGCTCAGCGGTATCTGAATGCCGGCGACGACGCGGACGAACCTGGCGAGGCTCGGGTACACTTCGAGCAGGCGCTGACGTCCGCCATGGCGGCGATCGCCGAGGACGGTCGCAATCCGCTGGCTCATCGTCAGGCTGCACTGGCGAATCTGGCGCTGGAAGACTACTCGGCCGCGGGCACTCATTTCGACCACGCCGCCGAGCTGCGTCCGATCTACGAGTTCGAGGATCAGGGCATTCGTGAGCGCGCTTGGATCGATCTCTACGGGCGGGCGAGTCCTCTCGTAAGCGCCGGTGACTACGAGGCGGCGGTTCCGATCTTCGAGAACGCCAACGCCATCTACTCCGAGCGGCCCGAAGCCATGGTGACCTTGGCGCAGATCCAGGCGTCGCTGGGCAACCATGACTCGGCGCTCGAGAACATTGCGTCCGCGCTCGCGATCATCAATTCGGACAAGATCAACGAGATGGACTCCACGACCGCGGCGTCCTGGCGGGAACAGGTGGAGATCATGCCCACGCTGCGAGCACAAACCTTCGCCGCCGCCGGCCGATTCGAAGAGGCCGTGGAAGCTTTCAGGGGACTCGTCGCGGCGGACCCCGATGATCTGATCTCCGCGCGCAACCTCGCCGGCATCCTCATTCAAATGGGGGACGAGGAGGGCGCGTTCGCCGAGTACGAAAAGCTCATGGCGCGCTCGGACCTGGCCGCCGGCGACTTCTACACCATCGGTGTCGGGTATTACACCGGCAGCGATTACACGCGCGCGAGCCAGGCATTCGAGGCGGCGGCAACGCGCAACGTGAATGATCGCGACGCGCTCGAGATGTGGGCGAGATCGCTCCAGCTGGATTCCGCGTACATGGCGGTTCCCGCCGTGGGCGACCGCTGGATGGAGCTCGACCCGTTCAGCCAGGCCGGCTACCTGGTCATGGCGCAAGCCGTGAACCAGAACGGTGACGACCAGCGGGCACGGGACCTGATTGCCGCGATCGAGGAGTTGGTCGTGCAGGTGGGAGACCTGCAGATCACACGCTTCGCCGAAGGTGGCGCCCGCGTCAGCGGATCGGTAGGCAACAAGACGCTCGATCAGGGCACGACCGTGACGTTTACCTTCACGTTCTACGCTCCCTCAGGTGATCCCATGGGCACGGTAACCCAACAGGTCACAGTAGGCGCAGCGGACATGAAGGAGGTCTTCCAGGTCGAGTATTCCACGGCTGAGCAGGTGGGCGGCTACGGATACACGCTGTCGGTCGGCTGATCGACGGCTAGCACACAAGACGCGGAGAGACGCGGAGTGGGCGGCCCGGTGATCCCGGGCCGCTCCAAGCGGGAGTAGCTCAGTTGGTAGAGCATCAGCTTCCCAAGCTGAGGGTCGCCGGTTCGAACCCGGTCTCCCGCTCTGGGGTAAGAGGATGCTCGGCAACGACTTAGGATGTTGCCGGGCCTCCCTGTTCTCATGGACCGGTAACGGTAGCGGTAACAATAAGGCGGCCCGGCCTGGCCTCAGATCAGCCCGAAGTTGCTCCAGTTTGGAGCGCCTCGAGACGTTCACCTAACGCGTCTGCGAAGTCCTCGACCTTGTACGCGACGTGCTCCCCGCGGTGGCGAACTTGGCCCATGTGTCCGTAGACCCGCTCCACCATCTCCGTCGAACGGTGCCCGAGTTCGCGGGCGACGGTCCACGGAGCAACAGGGGCACCGCGGTCCAGAGTCTGGAGGCGAGCAGACGTGTAGGTGTGACGGAAGACCTTCAGGGTGATCTCGCCGGGTTTCCAGCCAGCCCTCGTCGTCACCGCGTTCATTCCCTTACGGAGATCGCGAATCATGGCTTCTTAGGCATTATGAGCCTCGAACACGGCGGCTACGACGCCGAGAAGGTGGTACATCCGGCCACACCTAGCTATCCAGCACTGTTTTGCGCGTCCGATCAGGCTAGTACGTTGCGAGAGCACTTCTGGTGGAGGATGGCCCGATGAAGAGAACCCTGCTATTCGTGCTTGCTCTAGCAGTCATCCCCGTGGACATGACTCTTGGGGAGCGGCTTTGACGGGGGCGTTAGCCGCGACGGGTTTCGGGTTCGTGCGGTGGATTCAATGAGCATCCCCCACCGTGCGCGGTGCGTGGACCTCATACGCCAGGTCATCGGAGTTGTCACGTTCATCGCTGTGATTGTGGTCAACGGTATGGCGGGGGCAGGGGCGATAAGTGGGGATTCTATCGGTGTGATCGCCAATCGGTATCCATCTTACTTCCTACCAGCGGACTACGTCTTCGGCATATGGAGCCTGATTTACCTGATGCTGTTTTGGTTCACTTTGTATCAGGCCCTGCCGTCTAATCGGGCTCGTCCGTCTTTGCAGAGGGTGGGGTGGTGGTGGGCCCTCAACGGCACACTCAACATCGCGTGGGTGACGTTGTTTTCGTTCGGAGCGTTCGGTTTGTCGTTGCTCCTGATGTTCATGCTCCTGGGAACGCTCGTAGTGATCTACCGTCGCACCGGATCCGAGCATCAATTGACTCTCGGAGAGCGATTCGGTGTGTCTTATCCCTTCGGACTCTATCTCTCTTGGATCTGCATCGCGTTCATCGCGAACGCCTTCCAGTATATCATCTACAAGGAGTGGACATATCTCGGCCTCAATCAACCGATTTGGTCGGCGATCATGATTGTTGCGGCGACATCTCTCGGGGGTGTAGTAGTGCGATTCCGAGGGTTATGGATCTTCCCGCTCGTGGCGGCGTGGGCTGTGGTAGGCATCGGGGTGCGGTATCCCGAGATTCCAGTAATTTCTTTGACGGCCTGGGTGATGGCCGGGGCTGGGCTGGTCGCTGCGCCACTGATACTGCAGTTCTGGGCGAGGCACATCCCCCCAGCGGGAACTAGCCCCTAGCCCCTCCGTGGCACCCAGCCACACCCAGCTATCCAGCACTGTTTTGCTCGTCCTGAGTTGCGGGTCTGAGTGGGGCAGGGCAGAATCAGGGCATGAAGAAAGCCCTGCTATTCGTGCTCGCTCTAGCAGTCATCCCCGGTGGGGTTGATGCACAGGCTCCGGATCTGGAAGAGACGCGTGCTTCGCCTGCGCCCCCGGCCACGCCGCGTACCGCGCAGATCACCGCGTGCTCTTCCTCCGCTCCGATCACCTGCTCAAGATGATCCACCAATCGGTGCCTCCACCCCACCCCAAAGACGGAGAATGTAGACAAATCGATCTCACCCATTCGCTACCCAAGCTCATGGAGCGGTACACGCGCTTTCTGGAAACCCACGGAGAGGATGTGGCCCTCGATGGCGGAGCCTCATGATGAGAACGAAAAGACGGAGCAGCGCGCGAACAGTACCCCTCGGTATGGCGACCCTCGCAGCGCTGACCGTGTCAGCCTGCGCGCCCACCCCCGACCCCGCCGACCTCGTCCTGCTCGGTGGCTCGGTCGTGACGCTGTCCGAGGCTGGCGTCGCAGAAGGCATCGCGATTCGGGGCGACCGCATCGTCGCGGTTGGCTCTTCATCGGAGGTCCGCGCCTACGTCGGTCCCGAAACGCGGGTCGTCGAACTCGATGGCCGCTCCGTCATTCCCGGACTCGCCGACAATCACTTTCACGGGATCGGCGGCGGTCCCGGCGTGGACTTGTCGAGGGCGCGCTCCATCGCCGACGTCGTCGAGGCCGTCGCAGCGCGGGCGGCGGAGATCCGCGCTGGCGAGGTAATCCGGACCAACAGCGACTGGCACGAAGGCCAGCTGGCGGAGCAAACGCTCCCCTACCGCGACGATCTCGACCGAGCGACGTCGGATCATGCCGTCGTCGTCGTGCGCGGCGGCCACGAGTACATCCTCAACAGCGCGGCGCTCGCTCGCTGGAGTATCGACGAGTCGACGCCCGCGGTTTCGGGAGGCCGGATCGGACGCTACGAGGACGGCCGGCTGAACGGGGAGCTTGTCGATCGTGCCAAGAACTTCGTGGTGTTGCCGCCGGTGCCGGAGCGGTCTGACGCTGACATGCTCGCCGCGCTGGCCGAGTCCCATCGCACGCTCAACAGCCGGGGTTTGACGAGCATCCGCTACCCGGGTAGTTCCCCGCCCCAGTACCGTGCGTTGCAACAGCTGAAGGAGACCGGGCGCCTGAACATCCGCGTGGAATTCTTGCTCCGGGCGCCGAGGTCGCCCCAGTCGTTGGCACAGATAATGAGCGAGTGGCCGGCCCCTGGTGAGGGCGATGCCTGGCTGAAGATCGGCGGCGTCAAACTCGGCGTGGACGGTGGCTTCGAGGGTGGGCTCATGCGCGAACCATACGAGGAGCCTTGGGGTGAAGGCGGTGCCTTCTCGGGCCTTCAGAC
>Ga0208879_1000540_pt1 | contig 38882 bp, 34 predicted proteins | sample Knorr_S15_td_Bot_FD_185605 | JGI IMG/M metagenome (GOLD analysis project Ga0208879, IMG submission 185605) | Marine microbial communities from Southern Atlantic Ocean transect - Knorr_S15_td_Bottom_ad_5009_LV_A (SPAdes) (version 2) | ecosystem: Environmental > Aquatic > Marine > Oceanic | place... | reverse complement strand
CCCTTTTTGTGAAAGCTGCTTCTGAAATTCTGGGTAGTGGCGTTCGACCAATTGATACAGTAACGTCTGCTCTGGACGATGTCGTTTATAGGTATGAGAGTGAGTTACTAGCAATGGCGCCTTTATCTTGAATTGGCATCACAGTGTGTATATGATTTTAATGTAAATCTACTGATCAATAGGGTGGGAAATTTATAGTCTCAAGGTCCGAAAAACGTACAGAGCAGCCCGAGAGGCCTCATACCAGGATGTCCGGTTTTGACCAATACATGTACCGACATAGCCGTTCCAGTTTCTCAGATTCGTGGCTGTCAGCAAACTCCCTAACAAGTAAGCTAAAACCGCCTATTTGAGCTAAATGACCATAGTTATCATCGTCTTTTTCGGGCAAGGTTTGCAAGGCAAGTACTATTTTGTCCTTATCTGGCCCTACAGCAATACGGCAACTGATTGAAGCTGATTGCAAGGGCAATAAACAATCTTCATCATCCATGGGTAAATCGAGAAACGTGTTATCCATATCACCTGTCCTCTCTTGTTTACCGAAAACTGAATTGCGGATTAACCAAATTGCCCAAGCTTAGCCCCGTATTCCTGTATATAGATGTAAATAACCGGCATTGCTTGCCGGTTATACTCGTCCTTTTGTAAAGCTAGCACATACTTGTACTTCTTACCTTACAACCGCGCGCGGGTCATCCCTATAAGTGCACTTTCCAACGTTTTCATTTCTTCACTGTCGCAAGCATATCGTTGCATAGTCGTTGCGACGCCTCGCAGGTTGTCACTCATTGTGAATAAAGACTTTTGTGCGTCTGCGGAAATCATACCAGACGCGCCATAAATATTTGCCAGCGCATCAACGTTATTAGCATTGGTCCCTTCACCTAATTGCTTGAATATATCGGCATGTCGCCTGGCAATCGTATAGTGGTAGGTTTGAGTGTAGGTATTGCGGTATACCTCTTCCCCCATAACGGTTCGAGTTATATCATCCCATACTTCAGTACGCGTAAATTCGACGGGGTTGGGGCCTAAGCATTTGGCTGCCAGGTGCTCATATGACACGATAAAAAATCCGGTCATTGCCGTACTCATGCTAATACCCTTTAAACTATCCCGCATTTCTTGCTTTATGGCCTGTGGATCACTCTGCCTGCCCATAAAAAGTGATGTTAGTTCAATGACACCGGAATTAAGTAACGGCTCTGTTGCTTCAACCATCGCCCGCTCGAATTTTTTATCTTCCTCGGCAATAATTTGCATGTCATTTCGGTACAGTGCATTGATATACACGGCTCCATCATCGTCCGCTTCTAACGGGCCATCCCCTACCCGCTTTCGGTAGGCGATAAGTTCAAGTTCTGCCATGCGGCACTGCTTGGCACCGTTAACCACTTGCCAGGTAGAGGAGTGCTGTTTGTCTGGCCGGATAAGTTTGATACACCCTTGCCGCTGCTGTCTTGTTGTCCTGCTGTAGTAACATGAGTGCTTTTAATTTTAAGGCATCCGAGTGAAAAGGCGCATTTGCCAGTACGGTATCCAGCTGAATTAACGCTGCCTCGTCATTTTTATCAATTAACAATTGATAAACCAAGGTCAGGCTTTTGAATGGAGACGCAGTATTAAAAGTACGTATTTCTTTAATTAATGCCTGTGCTTTATCTTTTTTATCCAGACGCATATAGGCCTGGCGAATGAAGCAAGACTGTTGCTGGTTCAAGGGATTAACCCAATGGAACAGCGAAGGGAGAGGAAAAGAAAAACAAATGATCTAGACCGTTGCTTTGAAGCAGTCGCATTGCGTTGGTGGGAGCGACAAAAAGAAGGATGGTCGAATGACCATGCTAAGAGGGTAAAGCGTTGGCTTAAGAACGATATGAAGTCGATTCAGAAGCTTGATATAGATCATATAGACGCTGCTCATATCACAGAATTGTAAGCGATCAATATAGACCCGGATCACCCCATTTTATCTAAGTCGCTCGTTAATTTTTTGTCCGCGAATCTCTCTTTCCAGACTCTTGGCGTCAGGTCGAGTACGTCTTTGGCCGGATGCAGTGCTACACGCTGCAATACATCCACGAGGTAATGGTAGGGATTGACGCCTTGCAGGCGGCAAGTCACCATCAGGCTTTGTAATATGCCCAGTTGTTCAGCCCCGGTGGCGGTCCTGCGTTTATTTCCGCTAACAGTGATTTATTCGTTATTGGTGTAAGTTCTTACCAGATAAGTCATGGCCATAAAGAAGGACACTATGGCGTAGGCGAATATTACACACGGGTTTCATCTTATGTACCATGGCTCACGCAAACCATGAATAAAGCCGCAGACCCCGTTATTGCCTCACATCCGGCCATTGATGCCATTAGTGTGGATGATCACAGCGCATTTAACGCTGCATTGTCCGGTGGCGGTTTAACACCTGACATACTTGCGGAAGTGCTCTATCAAATTGTCATGCAGGACAAACCCACTTTCGCTACCACGCTACTCAATCATGATATCGATTTTATGGCGGTAACTATTAACCATCATTCACCGTTTGAGTTTGCATTGAGACAAGGACGAACAGCCATTGTTGATGTGTTTATGGCGCATACTGCGAAGCGCCCGGTAAAACACCGTCAGGATAGTGCCATTCTCCCCTACTACATAGCTTACTATCGAAACTCACCCAATATCATTGAGGGGGTTAAACAATTATTAGCACATGGCGCAAACATAGACGCAGTAACCCGCTCAGGCGATTCTGCACTTATAATTACAGGCTGGAATACCAATAATTTACCACTTATGCAGATACTCGTTGAGGCTGGAGCCAATATCAATCAAAGCAACAATAATGGTGATACGCCGTTAATGGACGCCGCTTACCTGGGAAAAACAGCGCAGTTCAAATACCTGCTTTCGCACGGCGGCGATCCCACACAAACCAATAACCGAGGCCAGACAGCATGGGACATTGCCAAACGACGAAATCAGAATGAGATTACAGAATTATTGGAGCTCAACTAAACCAGCTATGCCTCAACTACCTTTTATCTGGCGCCGGAACACGCTGGCATCGCTATGATACGTAATAGTTTTAGCGAAAAGCCATGCGCCTAGTCTCCAATCGCGATAGACGCCCAGCCAGCCCAGAATACATCTGTTCACCAGTGGGCTTAGCGCCCACTCAACTGAAGTATGGCGCTACCCACTCCGGTGATACTTTCACCTGCCACCAGTCCTGATGCTATTGCAATCAAAAATCGCTTGCTCCAGCTTATCGCAAATTTTGACAACAACCAGCCTAACGCGGCCCCAATAAACATACTTAAAGAAACTGACGCTGGGATCACAAATGCCAGTCCTACCGCAGGACCACTAGGTAACCATTTGGTGTATTTAGCCGGTAAGTAACGTTCGGCAAGGGCAAGGGCAATGCCAACGACTATTGCCACCAGCATTGCTATTTGTGCATGTTCTGGGATGGCACTTAATCCTGTTTGCAGAGTATTTGCTACTACTTTCCAGGTAACCACCGCGGGGGCTGGCCAGCGCTCTGATATCAGCATGTTATGCGGGTCTGGAATCAGCGCTAAATAGGTCAGACTGCCAATGATACTGCCGGTGAGCACCCCAAAACACTGGGCGATCACCTGACTCATCGGATTGGCATTAATAATGCGCCCGGCCTTGAAGTCATTGAGCAGGTCGGCACATTGCCCGGCCGTACCGCCAGCCACATTTGCGGTAGTAAGATTAGCGGTGATATTGCCAGGCGCGGCCATGCCCACGGAGAGTTGCGACACCTGCCCTATTGCACCAATTGGCGGGATCCCTGTCTCACCAACGACTCTTCCGGCAACCACCGCAAGAATAAAGGCTAACGGAACAGCCAGCAGCGCAATGTACAGCGACGTATTAAATAGCCACATTTGCACCACCACTACCAATATGCAGGCCACCAGCAACCCTGCATAAACGAGCTTACCGCGCTGGTACACGGGTGCGCTATCTGTAGCAGAGCTATTGCTGCGGGACACAGCCCGCCCGTTCATCAACATCAACGCAAAAGACGCAATGGATGAGGTTACCATGAGCGCGACACCCGGCCACAATAACCAATTAACCATAGTAGCAAACCAACTGCTGTCCGGGTTTTCATCGCCCATTGCCACCCAGCCTGACTGCAAAATTTCTGGTCCGATAACACCCCACGCCAAAACTGCCCCAAGCAGTAAACTTACACCAATGCGCAAGCCAATGATGGCGCCAAAGCCAATGAGTAGTGGCGAGGGATCCAAAAAAAACGTAAGATTTTTAAAGGTGACTTTCGCCCCCCCTACAGAAAGTGCGCCAGGCACAGTCCAGCGCGGAATAGCCCACCAATAGGTATCGGCTACTTTTATCAACCCTGCACTCACCGCCGCCAGCCCCAGAGCATATACTCGCAGGATAGCTTCATGCCCTTTACTAAAAATATCGGTCATAACCTGGGCCGTAGCAGTCCCCGCGGGCAATGGCAGAGGAGAGCGAATAAGAAAGGGCGTTAATAAAAAGTACGCCACCCATATCCCGAAAAACGACACCGTAAATACCCAGATAATCAACTGATACCAGGGTAATTCAATGTTACTCACAAGGGCCAACGCCGGAATAGGTGCAACCAGTCCACCGGATATAATTGAAGCCGCCGACGAGGCAGCTGTTTGGTTAATATTACTTTCTAATAACCCCCACGGCCTGGCCATCGACAGTTGATTCAATAAGGTCCAGAACCCAAAGCTCAGCAAGGCCGCCGTAATCGACATGTTAAACGTCCAGCCAATCTTAAGCCCTGAATAAATATTACTGGGAGTGAGTAAAATACCTAAAATAATACCGGTGACAATGGCTCTGACAGTAAGCTCGGGTGCTTTAACTGTCATCACTTTCTCCGGGGCTGGTCATATACGCAACCAACAAGCGGCTAACACTGAGTAAGCTGTCGATATGTGTTCGCTCATAGCCGTGTGTCGACTCGGTCCCAAAGGTTATCAGGCCATGCTTAAGATCATTGCCCGCTAAAATGGCAGAGTTGGTATCGCTTCGGTAAAACTTATACACATCCTTGTGATACGGGATGTTATGAGTATCACAAAGAGCGATTAATTGGTTGACCAACGCCGAGTGGTAAACACCACTGGTGTCTTTCATACCAATATTAGCAGTGTGTTCCGATGAGTTTTGCCCGGGTGCAACCGGGCCAATATCCACACTGACCAATTCTCCCACATTGTCATCAGGCGCATGCCCGCAGCCACAGCCGGTTTCTTCTGATAGTGTAAAAATCGGATGGCATTCAACGGCCAGGGCCGGGCTTTCGCCCAGCGCCTTAATTGCCGTTAATAAGCACGCTACACCGGCTTTGTCATCCAGGTAGCGTGAGCTGATATAGCCATTGGGCAGAAACTCGGTATTGGGATCAAACGCGATAAACGTGCCGACATCAATGCCGAGTTCGCTAACATCCTGCGCATTGTTGCAGGACTCATCCAATCTTAATTCGAGATAATCCCAGCCAACCGGCAAGGCATCCACTTCATCACCATATACATGCCCGGAAGATTTTACCGGCAGCACCGTACCCCGAATGGGAGTATCGCCTGCCAGCACCGATACTCTGCCGCCTTCGGCAAACCGGGCGGACCAGGTACCCAACGGCACAAGTGCAATACGCCCGCTGGGTTTGATTGCCTGAACCATAGCCCCCAGCGTATCAAGGTGTGCCGCAATCGCACGGTCTGCCCGGGTTTGTTGCCCGGGAAGAGTGGCGACGATGGTGCCTCTACGCTTGGTATAAAACTCAACGTTAAGTTCATTGAGTTTGCTCTTTACATAACCCGCGATAGCCTCAGTTACACCTAAAGGTGACGGAATGGCCAACAACTCAGCGAGTGTCTGGCGCAAATACGCTTCATCTAACACCACTCTTGTCCTCCTTTATGCCTTAAAACTGATAACTGAGACCGGTATAGAAATACCGTCCGAGCTGATCGTAAATAATGGCATCATCACCGAACGAGCGGGTTTCTGGCACTAGCGCTATGGCTGGCGGATGTTCATCAAAGACATTGTTGATGCCAGCATAAACATCCAAACCTTCAGTTACTGCGTAGCGAGCCTGGAGGTCGGTATACCAGGTAGTGCCTGTGTTGTTCGGCGAGCGGGTTTCCGGCGCTTCAGCCAGATCGTATTCCATGTCGGAGAAGTAACGCTCTAATACGCTCAGTGTCAGGGCATCCCACTGGTAGGTCACGCGGAAGTTAAACTGTAGTTCAGGGTCGCCCAGTTCACCGGCTTCCTGATCAGGCGCTTCACCCTCCTGAGCATAGAAATCCAGCTTATCCAGGTAAGTACCAATTAAACTAAACCGCAAATCAGCACCGTTACTCAGCCCGTACAGATAGTTCGCTTCAATATCGATACCTGTTGCTTCAAAGGACGCAATGTTGATCAACTGGTTAGAAACGGTAGCAATGTTACCGCTGCTATCACGGGTAATTACGCTACATAGCGGATTATTCAGCGACGAAGCATCAACACATCCATTTAACGTGGCTTGTGCAGAAAAACTACTAATCGCATCCTCGATGTCTATATCCCAGTAATCCACGGTGATCGACAGGTTATCAATGGACTCTGGCGTTAAGACAACGCCCACCGTTAAGGTATCGGCTTTTTCTTCCCTGAGGTTTTCATTACCACCTGAGAACACTGCTTTGGTAAAGGCTTCGGAGTTAGACTGGAAGTCAGCAGAAAGCCCCAGCGCAGCGCAGTTTGCCGCGCGGTTGGCGCTGCCTGATGCCAGGTAGTCCACATCACAAGGGTCCGCTAAAAACTGGTTGGACTGATTTACCGCAGAGTAAAGCTCACCAATGTTTGGTGCCCGGACCGCTTTCGATAATGTACTGCGGAATCGCACCGAATCATTAATTGTCCAGTCGGCTCCCACTTTCCAGGTAGTCGCATCTCCAATCGTTGAATAATCAGCATAGCGTACGGCCGCATCAAAGGTGAGTTCCTGAATGAATGCTACGTCAGTAAGTAATGGCAGTGAGATTTCTGCGAAGACCTCATTAACATCAAACTCTCCGGCGGTATCGGCCACCGCAGCCGTTGCAAACAGTGCACCGGTATTGCGCAGGTAGCCTTCTTCAGTTTCAGAAGTTTCTTCACGGTATTCAACCCCTGCGGCAAACGCGACTTCTCCACCAGGCAGCTCTAATCCGGTATAGCCGTTGATTGAGGCATGGACTACCTGCTGGGTAAGTTTACCTTCGGTTAAAAAGTCTACCTGGCTGAACGCCAGTGCTTCAGGCGTTGCGGCATTCGGCCCTAAAATATTCAGAGGCACACAACCATTGGACGGGTCGCGACAAACCGGCGTACCGGATTCATCCAGCACCACATCAATTTGTTGAAGAAAGTTGGCGTTGATTCGTTCATTGATGAACTCAGTGGTGTTGTTGGTTTCACCATACTGATAGTGCATTGTAAAATCGATGTCGTTGGTCAATGCTCCCTCAATACCAACCACTAATTGGGTAGTATCACGGTCGGAGTGAGATCGCCGGCCGCCTTGATCGGCATTGGTTCTGCCAACATAGAAACCATCGATGTTTTCTGCAGCCAGAATATCCCTGAGATCTTGTGGCACATAGGGATTATCGGCCAGAATAAAGGCGCCAGGCACTCCTGTTGCGGATGAATCAGACCCTAAGTTAAAAGTAGCTTGCCCGGCAGTATCTGAGCCAGTCTTAGCAAATTTGCCATCGGCAAATAGTCTTATGTCATCAGTAAGATCATATTTCAAACCCGCCGCTATAATGGTGCGCTCTACCGGGACCGCCAACAGATCATAATCTGACATATCAACAAAGTCCCCGCCCTGACTCAGCCAGGGTTGTACAAGGTAACCCATATCCTGACTAATCAGATTACCGGCATCATCAAAAGTAAAAGGACCACCATAGTTAGTAAATAACTCGCCGTTAGGCCCTACTACCTGACCACCCGCGGGTGTGCCGATAAAACCGGTGTCAGGGTAAAGAATTTGGTCAGGGATCCCATCACCACTGCCGGTATTGTCAGGATTAGGCCCAAACCTGGCTTCCTGACTCGCCCAATCCCGCTCTGAAGCGGCTGCCGCCAGAGAGCGATCAAAGGTCGCGTTGAAATACATGTTGCCGCGATCATCAGCAAAGTTGGTACCACCGGTCAAGCTGATGTGAAACTGTTCACCATCACCCTCATTGGCCATACCAGCCTGGGCGTTAAATTCTAACCCCTCCATATCATCCCTGGTGATGATATTGATGACACCAGACACAGCATCAGCACCATAAATTGCCGATGCACCACCGGTAATTACTTCTACCCGCTTAATCAGTGCGCTGGGGATAGTATTCATGTCGACAGCGGCACTGCCAGAACGACTGCCGACGTGGCGGCGACCATTCACCAGCACCAGGGTTCGGTCTATACCCAGCCCCCTTAAATTGAGAAAGTTAGTCCCGGCTTCCTGCGCGTCATCGGTAGTATTCACATTACCGGTGGTTTGTGTAGCGCGGATGGCGGGCAGCTCATTAAGAATATCAGCAATACGAACATCACCGCTTAACGCCAACGTTTCAGCATCAATAGCCGTCACCGGTGTTGGTGTGGTTGAACCAATCCGGCCAATACGCGAGCCAGTAACCATGATTTGTTCTACGGCAGGTTCGTCTGATTCAGTCGTTACGGTATTACTGGTGGTTGTTGCTCGGCTTGGTATTGACTGATTTTGAGCGACCAGAATCGGCTTTTTTGCTGCGTTACTACTCCCACCTGACTTGGTTATAGCCACCGTATCCTCACCAACCAGGGTGTACACTAATCCGGTTTCCTGCAACAAACTGTTTAACACCTGTTGAGAAGACTGCTCGCCACTAATGCCAGCGCTGGTATAACCTTCTAACGACTCACTCTGCACCGACACCTGAAGACCTGATTGCTCTGAGAAAGCCAGTAACGCTGCATTCAGCGATTGTGCGGGAATATTAAACTGTACTGATTGTTCTAAACCGCTGGCCTGAGCTGTTGCCGCCGACACTGATAACATTGCACTAAAGATCAGCGAGTGTCTGAAGGACACTTTTGATTGTTTCGCGTTTTTCATGTTGTCGTTCCATTGTTAATTGTATGAGATTTACGCGATGCTTTAGGCAGCCACAATGCATTCTTATGCACACTAACAACAACTGCCTTTAGGGCCCTGGATAAACACCGTCATTAACTTAGACGTTCAAAAAGAAAATATCGGAACTTTATTTTTGATTTTTTATTCAAATTATTGAATTTTTATTCTTGATAAGTCAGTCACAATGACAGTATCGCCATTGGATTGGTGAATAACCTTAACCGGAAATACCATGGGTAAGCTCTCCAGCCAATTATCAATGCGATCAGTAAAAACGGTACCCGAATAGGCCAGTTCACCCACTTGTGAGTCGCCCAGTCGGATAGGGTTTGTCGCGTATCTATTGATATCTTCTACTACAAACTGGAGCTTTTCGGTAAGGTACTGCAAATTGCCATCGCGCCACGCGGTGGCCACCGCAGTGCTGGCTGTTTCTGTGATACTGGCAGTCTGCTCGCTGTAGCTAATTTGCTGCCCGGCAATCAGAAACGCCTCATCCGAATAGCCGGGATGTGAGCGACTAACCCGACGCGCGACAACCTTGCCGGCAGGCGGCTGTTTTGCTACTTTGACTTTGCCCTCAGTCACCGTAACGACAACGCGTTCCGACTGGCGTATCACATTGAATTCTGTACCAACTGCCGTAATCGTCCGGTTGCCAGAACCCACCACAAAGGGTCGGTAACGATCTTTTGCCACATCAAAGTAAGCTTCGCCACGTTCTAAAACCACTTTGCGCTGTTTGTCGCTATAGGCAACTGTTAATAAGCTTTTCGCGCCAAGGGTAATTTTAGAACCATCATCAAGGTTAATGGTGTTATGTTGTCCGGCTTTAGTTTCGTGTACCGAAACCGCAATATTACCCTGGTCATGCTCCGGTATTTGCCACCAAATCAGCGATATAATACCAAGCAGAAAACATGACATTGCCATGGCAGGCATAAGTGTTTTCAGTGACGGAACCATCAACCAATTACGCCACCAGAATGTGTGTTTTGGCTGAGTTTGTTGCGCTTTTTCGGCCTGCCATTTGGCAATACTCATGTCACCATCATAGTCATCATCGAGCAACTCCGCGTCGTCCGGCCAATCGATATGGTCGACTTTGCCGGTAACGTGCATAAGTTCTTCAACTTCCGAGAATGCGGCAAAATGGGCAGGGTCTTCCGACAACCAGGCTTGCCATTCTATTATCAATTCAGGCGCGACCTCAGGTTCACGCAACCGATAATACCATTCTGAGGCACATTCAAAGACATTGGTCTGCGCTGCAGTAGTCATTATTTACTCTCCAACGCCTGCTGTAATCTGTCGCGACAATGTTCTGTTGCTCGCACCAGGTACTTTCTAATCATACGATCAGATAACCTCATTACTTTGGCTATTTCTTCGGTACTCATGCCGTGATACCGACTGAGCATAAACGCTTTTCTACACTTAGGGGGAAGCTCATTAATAAAGTCAGAAACCAGCCGTACTTTTTCATTGATCAGTGCAGATTGTTCTTCTGATGGATGTTCTTCATTAAAGAAAAGCAAAGGCTGGTGTTTACTGGCTGTTTGTTTAGAGCGCAACCGGTCAACGGCTAAATTCGATGCAACTTTGAATAAATAGGAGCGCAAATAGCTCACCGCTCCGGGCTTATCCAAATCCAGTAACTTTACATAAGCTTCCTGTGCTACTTCATGGGCATCTGAATCTGACTGCAAGCGAGCCCGCAAAAATCGTAGCAAGGTATCGTTATGCTGATTAAATAAGTCCGAAATCAGTGCACGCTGCTGCTCAGATAACGGGCTCTCGTTAACCTGTTGCTGAACTGTTTCTGATACTATTTTGTGCACCGGCAAATCGCGATCCTTTCCCATTCACTATTACTAAGACGTTCTACCCTCTGTTTGCGGAACCTTTATTTGAAAAATAATAAAGCTATTGCTTCATCCCGGTACGACCGCATTGTTTGTCCTGAGAATTTACTACGCTGACTATTTTCTGCTCTGGCGTCAAGCCCTGCCATAAAATGGCATCGGGGCACTGTTGCCGTGTAAACCAGCCAGCTCCGAAAAAAACCATGAGCACTGCTCATCATTTGATGAAATTAAACCATTATTTTTCATGCGACGTTGCCGGTATAACGTTATTCAAGCTTTAAGTGCTGATGATCAGCGAGCTAAAACAATTAACGAATCCGCTTTAATCTTTGCAACAGACGATCAGAGAATTATGAATACCGAATTTACTTTTACGATTAACAGCGTTTGTTTTGACGAGAACTATCACCCTTCAGACAACACGCGCCTTACGACCAATTTTGCTAATCTGGCCCGCGGTAGTATGCGTAAGCAGAATCTGCGTAACACGCTGAAGATGATTAACAATCGTTTTAATGCGCTGGCGCCCTGGGATAACCCCAAAGGCGATCGTTATTCGGTTGAACTTGAAATTGTCTCGGTGGATATTGATATTGAGGGCAACGGGCAAACCTTCCCCTCCATTGAAGTATTAAAAACCACGATTGTCGATAGTAAAACCAACGAACGAATTAACGGCAATGTTGGAAATAACTTTTCATCTTACGTTCGCGATTATGACTTTAGCGTTTTACTGCTTGATCATAACAAACAACGCTCGGCGTTCAGTGTGCCGGCAAACTTTGGTGAACTGCATGGTAAGCTATTTAAGAGTTTTATTCAGTCAGCGCAGTACCAGAATACGTTTAATAAACCACCGGTGATCTGCCTGAGTGTATCGGATAGTAAAACCTACGCGCGCACCGACAACCACCACCCTGTCTTGGGCGTGGAATACCGGCCAGATGAGTCTTCCTTAACCGAGCAGTACTTTAACAAGATGGGACTGGATGTACGCTATTTTATGCCGCCCAATAGTGTGGCTCCGCTGGCATTTTATTTTATTGGTGATCTGCTAAACGATTACACTAACCTGGAGCTGATAAGCACCATCAGCACCATGGAAACCTTTCAGAAAATTTACCGGCCGGAAATCTATAACGCCAATGCCGTCGCAGGAAACTGCTACCAGCCGAACCTGCGTCACCAGGATCACTCGCTTACCCAAATCGTGTACGACCGGGAAGAACGCAACCAGCTGGCCAAGGCACAAGGCAAGTTTACTGAAGAGCACTTTATTAAGCCCTACCAGCACATTCTTGAGCAATGGTCGGCCAGCTGCGCCCTTTGATCATCGAACAGTATTTATGAGAGCAACAATGAAAACACTTCTCCCCACCTCTACCGCTGGCAGTTTGCCTAAACCTTCGTGGCTGGCAGAACCTGAAAAACTCTGGTCGCCCTGGAAACTGGAAGGCAAAGCGCTGCAAGAGGCAAAACAAGACGCACTGCGCATTGCACTGCATGAGCAACAACAGGCTGGCATTGATATAGTCAGCGACGGCGAGCAAACCCGTCAGCATTTTGTTACCACCTTTATAGAACACCTTGAGGGTGTAGATTTTACGCAGCGCAAAACGGTAACCATTCGCAACCGCTACGAAGCCAGTGTCCGAGTATAAGAAATATTAACGCTATGTACTACCCACTGTGTCAGCTGTATTTAAGGCCAGTTGCACGTGTGTCAAATGGGTACTTTTCAGGAATCAGTGAAGTAGTTGTCATCAAGATAGACGCAATATAACTGGTCTTGGGTACTGAAATCCGCAATGAGATATGTGAAAGCCCTTACCTCAACATGTTGCATGTTCAAGTGATGGTCTGTTTTTTGTGCTTCATGCGCCAAAATCGAAGTCGCGTTGAATGATGTAGTCACTGAATGAGGCTGTGGCTGGTGGAGCTCGAAGTGGCGGCATTAGAGAATCGTTTTTTGCTTCAAGAAGAGTCTGCTTGTCAAGGTGCGCCAAAATCTTATGGATAACAGCCGGATCCGTAATACAAGTAATAATTTTGACGTTGGTTTTTTCACAAGCCTCACAGACTGTGATGTCAATATTGAATACTCTTTTTAACCTTTGTGCCCACGACATGCTTCGCGCATGGTATGGTTTATCTGAATCTTTCAGATGCTCTGCTAAGCGAGGGCTATTCTTACCGCGTTGTGAAGCCGTTACCTCGGCACGCACCTTAGCATTGGGAGCAAACACGCCATAAAACCTCGTAAGGTTTAGCCTCGGCACTGGCACCAGTGCCGCGAGCTTGCCTATGAAATCCAAGGGAGTAAAAAAGACATGTGTGGTACCGTCTTGATAGGGAGTTTTCAGTTGATATCTTACTTTTCCTGAATCGGTTAGACTCAATCGTTGCTCGCTTAACGCTGGCCTTGAGATATATCTGCATAGCCTTTCCAGTTTGTCAGTTTGATGGCTGTCTGCAAACACCCCAGCGTGTAAGCTAAAACCGTTTATTTGAGCTAATTGACCGTAATGTTGTTCGTCTTTGGCAGGTAAGGTTTGCAAGGCAAAGACTTTTTTGCCTGTATCTGGTCCTACAGCAATGCGGTAATTGACAGAGGCTGCTTGCAAGGGCAGTAAACTATCTTCGTCATCCATGGGTAAATCGAGAAATGTGTTGTCCATATCCCGTTGAACGAGCCCGGCCTTCTCCAAGTAGGTCGCGATGCGATGGCTAATGACATTCACGAGGGTTTCCATATCATTGTGGTTTGGTGCTTTAACGCACTTGAATTTGGACTGTCCACACTCCTGAGTGATAACGCCTTCCAAAAAGAGCATGTGAAAGTGAATATTGAGATTCAGTGCACTACCAAATCGCTGAATGTAAGTCACCGCTCCTGTGTTTGCTTGCTTCTTAAGATACCCAGCCCGATGCACAATATCGCAAGAAATAGCACGATGAATGATTTGCATGATTTTACTTAAGTGTTTGGGATACCTAGCTAGAAGTAGACGAAGCGGGATGGGTAAACTCAATACCCATTGGCGTACAGGGTAACCGTGAAGAACATCTTCAACTAACAACTTGGCACTTTCTGCCATCCTTCTTGCACCGCAACTTGGGCAAAATCCCCTGCGTTTGCAGCTGAACGCCAGCAGTTTCTCATGCTTGCAGTCGTCACAAACTACACGCAAAAAACCATGCTCAAGCCGACCACACCTAAGAAACTCTTCAAACTCTTTTACCACATGAAGTGGTAACGACTTCCCTTTTTGTGAAAGCTGCTTCTGAAATTCTGGGTAGTGGCGTTCGACCAATTGATACAGTAACGTCTGCTCTGGACGATGTCGTTTATAGGTATGAGAGTGAGTTACTAGCAATGGCGCCTTTATCTTGAATTGGCATCACAGTGTGTATATGATTTTAATGTAAATCTACTGATCAATAGGGTGGGAAATTTATAGTCTCAAGGTCCGAAAAACGTACAGAGCAGCCCGAGAGGCCTCATACCAGGATGTCCGGTTTTGACCAATACATGTACCGACATAGCCGTTCCAGTTTCTCAGATTCGTGGCTGTCAGCAAACTCCCTAACAAGTAAGCTAAAACCGCCTATTTGAGCTAAATGACCATAGTTATCATCGTCTTTTTCGGGCAAGGTTTGCAAGGCAAGTACTATTTTGTCCTTATCTGGCCCTACAGCAATACGGCAACTGATTGAAGCTGATTGCAAGGGCAATAAACAATCTTCATCATCCATGGGTAAATCGAGAAACGTGTTATCCATATCACCTGTCCTCTCTTGTTTACCGAAAACTGAGTTGAAGTACGCTCAATCATTACTTGTGATAATGACTTTGGTGTGTGCGCGGCATGTTATGGCCGTGATTTGGCTCGTGGTCACCTAATTAACCAAGGTGAAGCAGTCGGTGTTATCGCTGCTCAATCCATTGGTGAGCCAGGTACACAGCTTACCATGCGTACCTTCCATATCGGTGGTGCAGCATCAAGAGCATCTGCTGCAAACAGTGTTCAAATTAAAAACGATGGTGTGATGCGTTTGTATAACGCAAAACATGTTACCAATGCCGATGGCAAATTGGTGATTACCTCTCGTTCAGCCGAAGTAACGGTATTTGATGCCCAAGGTCGTGAACGTGAGCGTTATAAATTACCTTATGGTGCAGTGATGACAGTGGCTGATGGTTCTGATGTTAAAGGCAATGATATTGTTGCTACATGGGATCCGCATTCGCATCCAATTATTGTTGAACGTCCGGCTAAGATCCAGTTCTCTGATGTTGAAGAGGCTAATACCGAAGTTCAAACTGATGAGCTAACCGGTTTGACTCGTGTTGTTGTTAAAGACTTGTCTTTAGCTAATGCTAAAGAGCCTAAGTTGATACTAGACTTTGGTGAAGCTGGCTTACAAGAAATACGTTTACCATCATTTACTACTATTGAAGCTAAAGATGGAACAGATGTAGTGCCTGGTGATGTATTAGCTCGTATTCCTCAGGAAGGTTCGAAAACACGTGATATTACCGGTGGTCTACCTCGCGTTGCCGACTTATTCGAAGCTCGTAAACCTAAAGAGCCAGCTATATTAGCTGAAATCTCAGGTGTTATTGGCTTCGGTAAAGAGACAAAAGGTAAAAAGCGTTTAGTGTTAACACCTGAAGATGGCGACCCGTATGAAGAGATGATCCCTAAATGGCGTCAGCTTAATGTATTTGAAGGTGAGCGAGTGGAACGTGGTGAAGTTATTGCCGACGGTCCTGAGTCTCCTCATGATATTTTACGTTTACGTGGCGTAACCGCTTTCTCTAACTTTATTGTTAATGAAGTACAGGAAGTATACCGTCTACAGGGTGTAAAAATTAATGACAAACACATTGAAGCCATATGTCGTCAGATGTTGCGTAAAGTTATTATTACTGATGCAGGCCAATCAGACTTCTTAGTTGGTGAACAAGTTGAAGTTTCTAAAGTTAAAATTGCCAACCGCAAGCTTAAAGCGGAAGGTAAAGATATAGTGAAATTCGACCGTGATTTGTTAGGTATCACTAAAGCTTCTTTAGCAACTGAATCCTTTATATCGGCTGCTTCTTTCCAAGAAACGACTCGTGTACTTACTGAAGCCGCTGTTGGCGGTAAACGTGATGATCTTCGTGGCTTGAAAGAAAATGTAATCGTAGGTCGTTTGATTCCTGCTGGAACAGGCTTTAGCTATCATTTAGAGAAAGCAGCGGCTGAAGCTGCTTTCAATGAAGTGGAAGATACTGTAAGCGCAGAAGATGCAGAACAAGCATTAGCGGATGCACTGAACGCTGGTGAATAAAAGCTAAACTCATAAGAGTGTGTTAAAGCCCAGTCACTTTATGTGTGGCTGGGCTTTTTTTATGCCTTAAGTGCTGTAAACAAAAAGCTTTGTAAACAAAAAAGGTCAGCAACGATCAACAAATCTGAAGATATTGATGTAAAGAAACAGCAAATAGATAAGCTGTAAATGTCAGTTAATTTTACACATCGGTAGCATCTATTAAGGGTGCAAAATTTAAATATATAAAAAACAGTAACTTATATTTATGGCACGGTAAGTGTATATATAGACTATATAGCAGAAAATAGCATCAAAAGAACCTAAGTTATCACACGCTTCGATTATATCTGCGTGAACAAACTCGCAATTATCAAAGCCTTCCTGTGCCACTTTTGCTTTGGCCTGAGTCACGGCACTGGGGTTAATATCGATACCAACAACGGCCCCTTCAGGGCCCACTGCGGCGGCCAGTAACCTGGATGTTTCGCCGTTGCCACAACCAAAATCGAGCACTCTCATTCCCGCATTGATGCCAGCATTCTTGATCAGGCTTTGAGTAATAGTGTTAGGGTTTTCGGATACTGTCATGATTACTCCATTGGACTCGGGTACCGGCCTGGCTTACTTAATAATATTTTTTTAATTAACCCAAAATCAGGGCTATTTTATAACAATTTGACCGGCGCTGATACTGTATTGAGAGGTTAGCGTACCATCTGGCCAGGTTACTTCAATTTGCCCAATGAAGTCAGTATCACCTAATCCAAACAGTTGTACAATTGCCGCATGGCTCACATACTGACAGGCCAAATTCACCACTCTGGTTTGCGTTACGTTACCAGTGGTTACTTTAATCACGGCCCCCAACGCATTGTAATTTCTACCTCTGCCAACAACACTGACGTTGAGCCAGTTATCATGCGCTAGTCGCTTCGTTCGCCGTCTCAACGTTAGCAAGAGGACAACGAGAATATCTCTGATACTGGCAGTATTCCGGCAAACGTTAAATCAGAAAAGCGCGCGGCCCTATTTACCTTGTAACACTTACTCCACCAATAGGTTTAAGGCTTTGGTGCAAAACAAACACATTTACGCCGATACAGACACATTCATGCCGAAAATGAGAGTAATAATACCGAAAATGAGAGTTTAAAATTACGTAAATTACGTTAATTTTTTGTTGCTTAATGATACGTAAAGCAGACAGTCACAGAGCGTTTATATGTGACCATCTGAATTAAACCAGTGAGGCGAAAAACCATGCAGCAACAAACCCAATTCGACTATGACATTATCCAGATAGGCTACGGTCCGGTTAGCAAAGTGTCAGCGCTCCTGCTCGAGCGCATGGGCTGGAAAGTCGGCATTTTTGAGCGATGGGGAGAAGTCTACCCCTTACCCCGGGCAGTCTGTATCGACCATGAAATTTATCGCATGATGCACGCTGCTGGATTGGGTCCTCTCGTTGACAAAGTTACCCGACCTGCGCCCCCTTATCGTTGGTATAGCGCCAACTGGCAGGAACTGCTTTGTCTGGACTGGCCAAAAGGGTCTGTTTCTGGTGGTGCAGAAGTAAACTTTGTTCACCAACCCTCTTTTGAGCGTGAATTGGACGGTGAAATCAAACGTCGCAGTAATATCTTTTTGCACTTTGAACATGAATGTACTGGTATTAGTCAGGACGATTACCGCGCGACTGCAGAGGTGCTGGATACGGTCTCCGGAGAATCACGCAGTGTCACTGCCAAATATATACTGGGTATCGATGGCGCCAACAGCTTTGTGCGCGAGAGCCTGGGCATTTCCCGAACCGACCTTGGCTTTGAGGCTGACTGGTTAGTGGTTGACTACATACTGTCTGAAGGCTTATCAGCCAAAGATCTGGGCCTCATTGAATGCGGCCAGTACTGCAACCCCAAACGCCCTACCACTATTGTACCCGGCGGCGCTGAAAATGGTCGCGAGCTACGACGCTGGGAGTTCATGCGCCTGCCACATGAAACTCAGGAAGAAATGGTACAGCAAGCAAAAGTTCAGCAGTTGCTGGGCGATTGGATAAAGCCAGAACAAGGAGAACTGGTCCGGCACGCTCTGTATACCTTCCGTTCTCTAATCACAGACAAGTGGCGCGTCAACCGCATTATTCTGGCAGGCGACGCCGCACACCTTATGCCACCGTTTATGGGTCAGGGGATGTGCGCGGGGTTACGGGATGTCTGGAACCTGAGCTGGAAGCTCGACAAGGTTCTTCGTGGAGATGCAAGCGAAACGCTGCTCGACTCCTATGAACTCGAACGGAAGCCACATGTTACTGAAGTGGTGAAGTTATCTATGTTCTTAGGGTCTATTATCTGCATGCCAGATGAGCAGGACGCAGCGAATCGCGACGCACTGTTCTTATCTGATACCCCGCCGCAAATGGCACCCTTTCCGCACTTAGTTGACGGCCTGCTGGCTTTCGATATACAGGGAAATCTCATGCATTGCGCGGGTTTACTATCGCCACACGGTACAGTACGACATCAACGCCGCACGCAAAGACTCGATAGTTTTGTACCAGCACAACAATTTACTTTAATGCTGAGGAACGGACTTTCCACTTCAGTACTCAGCGAACAAAGCTTGCAAATGATACACCAGCTATCGGTAAACATAGTGCAGGTTGAAGAAAAAAGTACAGCTTGTGATGACGCGTTCGCAGATACACAAGGCCAATTGCTCAGCTTCATGGAACACCACGGTGTCAATGCCTTACTCGTGCGACCAGACCACTATATCTATGGCGGCGCGCAGGCCAGTGCAGACCTAAACCACCTGATTTGCCATTGTTTCGAAGCCCTTGAGCAACGTTTACCAGCCACCGTTGCTGTGGCCTGATAAGGAGTACTAATATGAACAGAACCTGGTCAGAATACGGTATTCACTCGATCAATCACTTTGCATTAGCGGTCCCTGATATAAGTACCGTGAAGCATTTTACTGAAAATTTTGGCTTGTTGCTCACGCACCAAGGCCATTACTGGGCATTATCTGCCAGTGACTCTCTTGAATGGGCCCGCCTCACTGAAGGCCAATGTAAGCAAACATTATATGTCAGTCTGAATTGCTATGAGCAGGATTTTGCTGGTTTGCAGGACCAGATCCTCGAGAATGGTGGAACTGTACAGTCTCCCTGTGAAACCGGACCACAGGATGGATTTTGGTTTAACGATCCTCATGGACACCTATTCCATTTACAAGCCGGTAATAAAACCATGCCGGACACCAAGTCCCAACCTGTTGTCGTCCCATCTGAGTCCGGTGTAGCTAATGCACCTACCCGAAAAACAGTAACGCGGGTAAAACCGCTTCGGCTCGCCCATTTGCTGCTTTTTACGCCCTGCGTAGATATGTCAGTCTCTTTTTTCGAAAAGGCACTGGGCTTATTAGTGGCCGATCGTTCTGGTGATGGTGTTGCATTCATGTATGCCCGCTTCGGCTGTGATCACCACCTGATTGCACTCGCCAAAAGCACAGGTACGGGCTTACACCATTCGTCGTGGGATGTAGCAAACATTAATGATATCGGCATTGGTGCCGAACATATGCGCCACAACGGCTACCCCAACCAATGGGGCCTGGGGCGCCATGTTCTGGGCTCAAACTATTTTAGCTACATTCAGGATACCGACGGATTCTGGTGGGAGTACAACGTCGACATAGATTATGTGCCGGCAGGACATACCTGGCCAAGCGGTGATTATGCGCCCGAAGAGTCGTTATACCTGTGGGGGCCGGAACTCCCGGTGAACTTTATCGAAAATACAGAAAATCCTCTGCAACCGAAGCCGGCTGGTTAAAGAATAGATAAGAGAGCTTTACCTATAAAGTGCTGGCTCATACTCATTGGATGCATTTTTGAAACAACTTTCAATTGCTTTAAAAACACAATTTTTCAGAGAAGATTATGAAATTAGCCCGAATTCAGAAACAAAATTCCAACCACCTGGCGGTGGTACGAGACAATGGCATTATCACTTTAGATGGCCTGCAGGAGACCTTCCCTACAATGCATTCCATCATCAGTGGTGGTGAGGCAGCCCTGTCGCAGATTCGTCAGTTTATCGCTGACAAACCCAATACTGACAGCCTGGAAAACGTAAGTTTACTGGCACCGATTACCCGCCCCGGCAAAATTCTTGCCATTGGCATGAACTATAAAAAGCACGAGGAAGAAGCAGTCAAATTAGGTATTGAGCGACGCAGTCAACAAACCTGGTTTAACAAGCAAATCACCTGCATCTCCGGGCCGTTTGATGATATTGATCCCGGTGTGACTGAAAAGCTCGACTATGAGGCTGAGTTAGCGCTGGTCATTGGCACTAACGCAAAATACCTCACCCGTGATAATGCTCTGGATGCAATCTTTGGCTACATGGTAATCAATGATGTTTCTGCCCGGGATTGGCAAGCACACACCCCTACCTTCACCATGGGTAAATCTTTTGATACACATGGCCCAACCGGCCCATGGATAGTTACCAAAGACGAGCTTCCCGACCCACAGAACCTTCAGCTACACTGTTATGTAAATGGTGAACGTCGACAACAAACGAACACCAGTGAGATGGTACACACTATTGTTGATCAGCTTGTGTATCTCACCCAGGCTTTTTCACTGGAACCCGGTGATATTATTGCGACAGGAACGCCGGAAGGTGTGGGCATTGCTATGGAACCCCCGGTATTCCTGCAACCAGGCGATGTTGTGCGTTGTGAAATAGAAGGGATCGGTGCCATTGAAAATACCGTAGTACCACCGTTGTCCCGATAAGCACAAAGAGGTTTTAATGATGTTACCTGCGACACTTCAGGACGAATATGCAGTTGAGAAACAAAAAGTTCTGCAGAGTTATTTTCAGGATTTACTGGACGTAATGGTTGAAAAGCTAGGACTGCAACAGGCGAATGCCTGGTTTCATCGGCACGGCGTGGCATCTTCAGGCTATCATGTGATGGCAGATGAGCTCACATTTCGTCAGTATGTTAATCTGCTTGCTGATATTGAAAGTCAGAATACATACCCCGGAATTGGCTTAACATTGGGTAAGATGAAATCGGTACTGAATTTCGGGGTATATGGTTATGCCCTGCTATCCACATCGACTTACAGCCAGTTCACCGCCGTTGCGGATCGTATTTTCTATGCGATATATGAAAATATAGCCATAGCTCACAAAGTCATCGACGATTACCTGTATATCAGCTATTTACCGAATGATACAGTCCGTGGCCCGGGTTATATCACCATAATGGAACAGGTAGTTATGTGTGGAGTGTCGTTAATGCAGTCGCAGTTACCCCGCCATCTTTCCTGGCAGGAATGCCGGGTTCACTGCAATTATGCTAAACCTGCACACTACAGAAAATTTAACGAATGTTTTGGCGGCCTGGTCGCCTATGAAAAACCTTTGATGCAATTGTGTGTGCCAGCATCATGGATGAGGCTTCCACTGACATCAGGCGCCCCTTTTATCGCTTCAATGTGTACAGAAAGATTTGAGGCCTTACTGGGAAATTATGCGCAGGACAATTCTTTTACCGGACAAATTAAACACATTTTGCTATCTGCAAACTTTAATCAGCTACCTTCGATTTCTCAGATCAGTGCCCATTTTCATATGGCAGAGCGCACGTTACGCAAAAAACTGGCGGAGGAAGGGCAGTCTTTTCGCAATATTTTGATGCAGGTAAGACATGATTTGGCTAAACGGTATTTACTCAGTAGCGACCTCTCAATTCAGGAAATAGCCTTTTCGCTCGGTTACACACACCCACAGAACTTTTTTCGGGTATTTCGAAAACTGGAAAACATCACGCCAGAACAATTTCGCCTGCAAGATAAGATGTGACAACAACCTTAACGCTTTAGCGTCGTAGATTGTCGTTCAATCAGGGCAACGTTGACAATGCTGCGACACCGGGCGGTACTGCTATTCGCAATTCTGTCAAATAGCATTTCTATTGCATTCTTCGCCATGTCTGCCAATGGAATTGCGATTGTGCTCAGTGACGGTTTATACACGGCACTAAAGGATATATTATCAAAGCCAATAACAGACACGTCCTCAGGTACTTTGAGACCAAGACTTTCAAGCTCCTGACAAATATTAATAGCAATCAAATCGTCACCGGCAATAATCGCCGTAACACTTTGCTCGCGCAATAAGCGCACAGCCTCCGCAGACAACGCCTGAAATCCGGATTCACACTCCCACATTAACTGGCCAGATTGTGCTATTGCAGCGATTGCCCCCTTTACCCTAAGGGTCATATTGTCGGCAATTTTCGGACCCGAAATAATGCCAAACTTTTTATGGCCCAATGTTAACAGGTGCTCAGCCTGTAGCCGTCCGCCCTGCTCATGATCAGGCATCGACACGTCATAATTACCAAGATCCCGGTCCACCACACACACCGGCGTACTTTTTACGGCTTTTGCAATGGTGTCCTGCTGACTACCAGGAAACCAGATAATACCATCCACGCCCAGTTGCACCATGCGCTCGGCACACTTGAGTTCCTGTGCACTGTCTGCATAAGTGTTAGCAAAAACGACCGAATAATCACGACCTGCGGCTACCAGTTCAATTTCACGGGCCAGCACTGGAAAATAGGGAAAGCGCAGATCTGGCAAAATCAGGCCAATAGTCATTGAGCGACCTGTTTTCATACTCCGTGCCGCTTTATTAGGTTGATAACCTAGTTCGGCAATGACCTTGAGCACACGATTTTTTACTTCAACGCCCATCCGGGCTTTGCCATTGACCACATGGGAAACTGTTGCAACAGATACATCGGCTTCCCGTGCTACATCCTTTAAGGTTACAGAGCGACTTTGACGAGCGGGGAATTTCTTATCCGGCATAACAAATACAGCTTCCTGATGATAACTATCGGGGAATCGAAGATACATGACAGGCTGCATACCATGCCACGTAGCACTGGAAGCATAATAGCATAGCACCCCTGAACGCGAGGAAAAAATAAATTAAAGTGCATTGCAGAGAGTTACTTTCACCAGCAGGTGATAACAACCTGTTGGTGAAAGCCAATGGTGATTGACAAACACTGAACAAGTCACCAGAAGAACAAAGGAGTAAGTTAACACTTACATTATTGTTAATCGCTACTTAGAATAAGCTCAGCGGTATATTCATTGGTGATAAGTTTATTAATCAGGCCACTGCGCATGGCGCCCATGATGGCATCAACCTTGATCGCGCCCGCCGCTATAGCAACAACCGGATTAGTTGGATTCTTCACCATTTTCATGCTGGATACCCGACGATTAAGATCGCAATCGATAATCTCGCCCTGACGGTTAAACACCCAACTGAGCATTTCTCCAACGCCGCCCATAGAAAATAGCGATTCCACGTCTTTCTTATTCACAAAACCGTCCAGATATAGCGGCGACGCCGTACCCAGGTTACCCACACCAACAAACGTAGCGTCAGCCTTGCTGCCTTTTTCGAAAATAGGTTTAATATGTGGCTGTTCAAGTAACAAGGTTTTATTTTCAGCTGTCGGACAAAACACCGGTAACGGCATGGGGTAGTATTTGGCTTTCACCCGATCTGCAACGCGCACCACCACGTCATAGGAGGAGGCGGCACCATCATCCATAATATTGCCAATCAGCGATACAATACTATGCTGCTGACAGTTCATCGGCGGCAACTCATCAGCACAAGCGCATAACGCACGGCCCGTCCCCATGGCAATGGTTTGTGGCTCAGGTAATTTTAAATAACGCTCCAGTTCTGCAGCACCGGCTTGTGCAAGACCAATAATGGCTGAAGGATCGGCCGGGTCGCTGGGGACCACTTCACAGTTATGCAGCTCAAAACGATCTTTGATTCGGTGACTCAGTTCCATACAGCGCGCAATTGGGTGATCGAGGCGAACTTTAATCAACCCGGCACTCACAGCCAGTGCAACCAGCCGCTGAACCGATTGACGAGATACACCTAGCTTGCGTGCAATTTCATCCTGAGTATTCCCGGCTACGTGATATAACCAACCTGCTCGGGCTGCATCATCAAATCTTCTGGAGTCGTTTACTGGAGGCGCGCTCATGATATTTGATTAATCCTTAATTCGGGGTGCACGGTAAAAAATTGTGACCAGTGACTAATCACCCGGCTAACGCCAGATGGTAAGACAATATTACTCATTGATGTCGGCATGTGAGAGCCGCCCTGGAAATGCCATACTTGCATGCCGGCAGCAATGCCAGCGCGCAGGCCGGATAAACTGTCTTCAATCACCAAACAATTTTTTGGCTCAACCCCATGCTGTTCCGCTGCAAATAAAAACAAATCCGGCGCCGGTTTGCCATTTTGTACTTGTGATGCGGTAAAGATAGCATCTTTAAAGTACGTTAATAAACCCGTGGCATTTAACGCTCGGTTTGTTCTTTCGCGATGACTGGAAGTTGCCACGCAATACGGAATATTGAGTTCAGAGATAATAGATTCAATCCCCTCTAGGGGTTGCAGATGCGTATCGAACCGACTCAGTAATAACTGCAGGTACTGATGCTCAAAGGTATCAGGCAACACTACGTTAAAATCTCGCTTTGCAGCGTCTTTTACTCGGGAAAAACTGCGTCCCAGAAACTCCCGAGTAAAGTAGCCTTCATCAATATCAATACCAAATGCCTGCAACATCTCGCGAATCACCGACAGGCTGATTACTTCACTGTCAATAAGCACACCATCACAATCAAAGATGACGAGTTCTACTGGCTGACCGCCATGGCCTGAATCGTACATGCTATACTGATTGTTCACCGTGATTATCTCCCATACTTTGCTGTGCGACATGCCCCCACCCGAGTACCTGTAACCAAGCGGGAGCGTACTTTATCGCATTCTGTCGGAACGGACTACTCAGACTTACCTGCAATGTAATCTTTCAGGCACGCTTCAGTACCTTCAGCCCACAATTTACTTAACCAAAAGCTGAATTCTGCGACGAAGCGAGGATTCTGGCCTAGTGTACCGAATACATCTTCCATGGCAAGAAACCCTTCTGGCGCGGTTTTCGCTTCCAGTGCCAGCGCCTGTAAACGCGGCGCCTGTTCATCATTCAGGACGGTATTATTGGCGGCATCGGCGGTGTATGCACAATAGCGGCACCACAATGCAATCACCAACGCTGTACCTGTAATAGAGCCTTCACTGTCGAGATTCGACTGGGTAATTGGCAGAATAAACTTCGGCAAACGATTCGACGGATCCGTACACAACCGAGCAATGGTGTCACCGATTTCCGGGTTAGCAAAACGTGATTCAATGAGGTCAAGATAATCGTTGAAATCTGTCCCCGGTACTGGTGTCAGTGTAGGAATAGCTTCATCGATAACCATCTTGCGTACATAGTCACGGACCAGTGGATGCAGCATACCTTCGTGCACATACACCAATTTCAACAGTGCCGATGGGAATGCTAATGCAGCGTGTCCGCCGTTTAGAATTCGCAGTTTCATAAATTCATGGGCAGTAACGTCTTCAACAAACTCCACGCCAACGTCTTCCAATGCTGGTCGGCCCAATGGGAATTTGTCTTCAATAACCCACTGACGGAATGGCTCACAGAATACCGGTGAGGCATCTTCAACATCAAACTCTTTTGCAAGACGATCGATTTCTCGAGCCGTGGTAGCGGGTGTGATGCAATCAACCATTGAATTAGGGAACGCTACGGTGGAGCTTATCCACTCGGCCAGCTCAGCATCAATGTGTTGCGCCAGTCCGGTCAAGGTTTGACGGGTAATGTCGCCATTGTGAGGCACATTGTCACACGTCATGATAGTAAAGGGCTCGATACCCGCACTACGGCGTTGCTTCAAACCTTCAAGCAAAATACCGAAAACCGTTTTAGGTGAACCAGGGTTAGCGATGTCAGCCTGAATGTCCGGATGTTCAACCTGAAACCCGCCGGTTTTCGCATCAATAAAGTAACCACCTTCGGTAATGGTCAGCGACACGATACGAATTTCAGGACGACATAACGCAGCAATCACCTCTGCCGGGTCGATATTCAGAAAATCAATCATCGAACCGCAAACGTGCGCACTCAATCCATCTTCATCTAACTCTACAATCGTGGTTAGCCAGTCCTGCTTAGCCAGCTTGTCGCGCATGGCGGCATCAAAAGATTTCACCCCACAGCCGACTAAAGCCCAATCATAGTCTTTATTTTGTTCAAATAATTTATGCAGATAGTCTGCTTGATGTGACCGGTGGAAATTACCAATGCCGATATGCAGAATACCCGCGGACAGTTTACTTCTGTCATACTCCGGTACCTTTACATTTTCTGGCATAGAGGCCAGATTGGCTTGATTCAGTGGTATTGTCACAATGTAACTCCTTAAAAAACGAAAATTATTGCGTAACGCGCGTCAGTTCACTGGGAAAAAGAAGAGACTGGGATTGACACGCTAGCGACAGCCTCATTACGAACGGCTTTACCCGTTGCATCAAAGTAATGCACATGCTCTTCAACGGGAGAAACATACACTTCATCTCCGTAGTTGAAGGGGCAATTTCCATCAGCACGAACAGTAAGATTGGCCACACCCGGCACATTAACGTGCAAAAATGTATCTGAGCCAAGATGCTCAGCCACTCCAACCTTGCCTTTCCAGGTACCTTGACGACTGGATAACTCCAGATGCTCGGGGCGAACCCCAAGACAGTTCACAGGCTGACCACTGATGGTTTCATCCACCTCAATGAAGTTCATTTTTGGCGAGCCGATAAAGCCGGCTACGAATTTGTTTACCGGATGGCGATATAAGGTCATTGGCGAACCAACCTGTTCGATATTCCCGGCATTGAATACCACGATTTTGTCGGCCATGGTCATCGCTTCAACCTGGTCGTGAGTCACGTATATCATGGTAGTTTGCAAATCTTTATGCAGCTGTGAGATTTCCAGACGCATATTCACACGAAGGGCTGCATCGAGGTTCGATAATGGCTCGTCGAACAGGAATGCCGCTGGCTCTCGCACAATCGCGCGACCGATTGCCACACGCTGTCGCTGACCACCTGAAAGCTGCCCTGGACGGCGTTCCAAATAAGGCGTTAGATTCAAAGTTTCCGCTACCTTCTCCACTTTTTCGTTGATCAGAGCTTCATCCATTTTGGCGCGCTTCAGCGGAAAAGCGATATTGCTGCGCACACTCATATGCGGATACAGTGCATAAGACTGGAATACCATTGCCAGACCTCGTTTAGCAGGCGGAGTTTCGGTGGCGTCCTGACCATTAATCTCAATGGTACCGCCACTCACATCTTCCAAACCGGCAATCATTCGCAGCATGGTAGATTTACCACAACCGGATGGCCCGACGAATACCACAAACTCACCATTTTCAATGGCTAAATCCAGCGGCTTAATAACTTCGTGGCCGTCAAAATTTTTAGTAACTTGCTTTAAAGTAATGTTTCCCATAACGAATTCCTTATTTCACCGCACCAAACGTTAAGCCACGCACTAACTGCTTCTGGCTAAACCAGCCGATAATTAAAATAGGGGCAATTGCCAGCGTTGAAGCGGCAGAAAGTTTTGCGTAGAACAGTCCTTCCGGGCTGGAGTAACTGGCAATAAACGCAGTGAGAGGCGCCGCTTTCGCTGCGGTCAGGATCAATGTCCAGAACGCTTCGTTCCACGCCAGAATAATATTAAGTAGTAAGGTAGAAGCGATGCCCGGTAGCGCAATTGGCAACAGTACATGCACAATTTCAGAGCCAATGGTGGCGCCGTCCATGCGTGCTGCTTCAAGTACTTCAGACGGAATCTCACGGAAGTAGGTGTAAAGCATCCAAATCATAATTGGCAGATTGATCAGTGTCATCACAATCACCAGGCCCAGTTTGGTATCCAGCAAATCAAAATCGCGGAAGATAAGATAAATAGGTACCAGTACACCAACCGGTGGCAGCATCTTAGTAGACAGCATCCACATCAGCACATCTTTAGTCCGTTTGTTAGGTACAAATGCCATTGCCCAGGCAGCAGGCACAGCAATCAGTAAACCTAATAAGCTGGAGCCCAGTGAAATAACTACCGAGTTCCAGAAGTGCGAGAAATACCGGCTTTCTGCCAAAATGGTGTGATAGTTTTCTGACGTCCAGTCAAAAAACAGGAACGACGGATTTGTCGCAACCGCTTCCAGTTCGGTTTTAAAACTGGTGAGTACCATCCACAGGATAGGGAAAAAAATGGCGATACCCACTGTCCATGCGAGGATGGAATAAACAATTTTTTGTCTTAAAAGTTGTGATTGTCTCATGGGTTACTTCTCCAGATTTTTGCCGATCATGCGCATCAGGAAGATGGCCACAATGTTCGCCAGAATTACCGCAATAATGCCCCCTGCAGAACCTGCCCCCACATCGAAGTCGAGTAGTGATTGTGAGTAAATCAGGTAAGTAATGTTGGTAGAGGCGTAGCCCGGACCACCGTTGGTGGTAACCAGAATTTCCGCAAATACTGACAGCAGGAAGATAGTTTCAATCAGAACAACCGCGGTGATGGCGCGGGAGAGGTGCGGTACCACGATGTAATAAAAGCGCGCGATGGGTCCAGCGCCATCCAGCTCAGCAGCCTCAAGCTGTTCCTGATCTAACGACTGAATAGCGGTTAACAGAATCAAAGCTGCAAACGGCAGCCATTGCCAGGACACGATCAGAATGATAGAGGCCAAAGGTGCCTGTGACAGGAAATCGAAAGGCTCAAGACCAAGAGATGTAAAAAGATGTGCAAATAACCCGTTCACTGGGTTCATGAACATGTTTTTCCATACCAGCGCTGACACGGTTGGCATAACGAAAAACGGTGCAAGAACCAGAATACGTACGATGTTACGACCCACAATGGCCTGATCAAGCAGCACCGCAATGGCAGTTCCGCCCACAATAGTTATAAACAACACTCCACACACCAGTTGCAGCGTGTTATTGAAAGAAGCTAAAAATGCCGGATCAGTGATGAAAAACTCATAGTTCATCCAACCGATAAATTCCTGCACACCGGGCATGAGCAGGTTGTAATTCTGAAATGAAAAGTAGATGGTCATCGCTAGCGGCACGATCATCCAGATAAACAGTAGTGCCACTGCCGGGCTGATCATGACGCGGCCGAGGAACCGGGAACTGGTTGTTGCCATAGAAATGCTCCTATCTATAACTGATATATGACAATAAGCCCGCCGCCCCTCGTGGGCCGGCGGACGGTTTTTTATTATTTAGGGTAGCCAGCTTTACGCATGGTTCTCTCTGCCAGTCGCTGGGCCGACTTTAAAGCCTGGGCGGGAGACACGTTGCCAGCTACTGCCGCTGAAAACTGCTGACCCACAGCGGTGCCCAGTCCCTGGAACTCAGGAATAGCTACAAACTGTACGCCCACATACGGCACCGGTTTAACCGCTGGATTGTTTGGATCTGCAAGGTTAATAGAATCCAGAGTCATCTGAGCGAATGGTGCAGCACTGAGGTAGTCCTGATTCGCATACAAAGAAGCGCGAGTCCCTGGAGGCACATTCGCAATCCCTTTTTCTTCCGCTACCAGATCCAGATAACCTTTAGAGGTTGCCCAGGATACAAACTTCTCAGCAGCCGATTTGCTGTCAGAACTTGCAGGAATAGCCAGAGTCCATGCCCACAGCCAGTTAGCACGTTTACCCAGACCCGCATCCGGTGCCAGCGCGAAACCTACATTATCAGCAACAACAGACTCTTCTTTATTGGTAACAAACGAGCCTGCAACGGTTGCATCTATCCACATGCCGCACTTTCCAGTCTGGAACAATGCCAGGTTTTCGTTAAAACCATTTGATGAAGCGCCTGGAGGACCGTAGTTCTGCATCAGGTCGGTATAGACTTCGAGGGTTTTATGCCACTCTGGCGTGTTGAACTGTGGTTGCCAGTTCTTATCAAACCAGCGCGCACCGAAAGAGTTAGCCATGGCGGATAACAACGCAATGTTCTCACCCCAGCCTGCTTTACCGCGTAAGCAGATACCATATATACCGTCATCTTTGTCAGTCATGGCTTTCGCCGCTTTCTGAACGAAATCCCAGGTCGGTTTCTCTGGCATGGAGAGCCCGGCTTTTTCCATCAGATCTGTGCGATACATCACCATGGAGCTCTCTGCGTAGAACGGCACAGCATACAGTTGGTCGTCGTGCGACAATCCACCTCGGATAGAAGGCAAAATGTCATCCACGTCGTAGCTTGTGCCTAAATTATTAAGCGGCTCAAGCCAGCCTTGTTTAGCCCAGATTGGTACTTCATACGTACCGATGGTGACTACGTCGTACTGACCACTGCCGGTGGCAATATCGGTGGTTACACGCTGACGCAGGATGTTCTCTTCCAGAGTCACCCATTCAAGCTGAATATCCGGGTTTGCATCGGTGAACGCTTTACTCAAGCTTTTCATTGTAACCATATCGCCGTTGTTAACCGTGGCGATGGTGACGGTTTCAGCGACTGCAGGCATGCTTAAAAGCAAAGCTGAGCAGATACTGGTGGCAAGTCGTTTCATCATTTTTATTTTCCTTCTTTTTTATCTAGCTCTATAAATCGTCTAGCTGTATAGAGGGCATTACGCTTTTATCGCTTAGGGTTTAGAAGTTTAAATCCACCTGCAGACCGAAAATAACTGCATTATCAGCATCTTCGTCGCCATTTGGATTTACCACATACTGAAGACTAGGCATTACAGCAATGGCTGGTGTGATCACGTAGTTGTAGTTTAGTTCAATCGGGTATTCATGCTCTCGTACTGCAATGCTGTCTGGCATTTCTGCGTTGTATAAACGCATGGCATCAGACAGCTCGCTGCTCACACTATTACGTCCAATGGCTAAACCTACACGGTCACTCGGACGGCTTGAAAACGGAGCGTTGATGAAACCACCAAATGCAAGCACTTCGCCAACACTGGCAATATCGTTATCAGAACGAATCATGCTGGCGAATAAACGTAAGCCGCCGCCTGCGGAATTACGGGTAATTTGTTGCTCAAGGTTAATGTAAAACGCATTATCAGTATCCTGAATCGCGACAGCATCAGCAGTGCTGCCAGCTGGGTAGCCAGCATCGTTAACCAACTTCATACGATCTAAACTGCTGCGCACGATACCGATTCGATAGTCACCATCAAGCCCGTTACCGTAATCCACTTTATATTCAATTTCGCCCACGGCGGTGGTGCCGCTAACATCACCAGACGTACCGAGTTTCAGGCCCTGATTCAATGACATGGTTTCAGGGTTGGCATCATACGAGCCTGCTTTGATTAACAGGTTGTCTGTCAGCTTGTAAGTCACCTGGGCGCCAAGCGAACTCAATGGATCACCATACCAGGCACCACTGATGTAGTTTGAAGAACCTCCACTACAGAACGTCAGGTGCTGAAAAGCACAGCTCATAGCAAAGAAATCTGCACTCGGATAAATACGACCCACTTTAATGCTTAACTGGTCATCGAATAGGCGTTGCGTTAATGAAAACTGGGTAAGACGGGTAACGTTTCCACGACCAAATATTTGCTGGGATTGCAGCAGAAATGGCATGTTTGCTTTGTTATTAATCAGCTCACCATTACGGTTAGAGATTTCAACTTTGAATTCTGCGCCTTTCCAGCCCATCACTTTTTCTAAATCGAAATAACCGCCCACAAAGAACTGGTCAGCATAGGCAACTTCTGAGCTTTCGCCTCCCTCCATGTTGTACGCGGTTTGAGAAAAGTGTCCCAGACGGATGTTAACGCCGTTTTCTGCCAGCTCTGCGCGTTTCCCCCCCCAATCACCAGTGATATATCGGTCGGCATTAAATTCGCTTACGGCGTGGCTGCTGAATGCAGAAATAAGCATAAGTGCCGCCGCAGACCCCTGAAGACTTCGCTTCAAAGTTTGTTGGCGAGAGGTGCTGCATGTTGTGTTATTTCCTGCTTCTGGTTGGGGATTTGGCATGAAATATCTCCTTTGTGTTTATTTGTTTTTATTCGCGCATTCACTCTTTTTCTCACACAAACTAAGAGCCATTACGCTTTTAAGTATATATTTGCTATCAACCGGGCATTTGACCAGCTGGTGAGTATATTCCCTCAAACGTTAATAATTTGTCAACACCGTTTGAGGTTATTTGTTAATTACTTATTTAAAAACTCAAAGAAATGAATGTAAGACCATGATTTAAAATGATTATCAACAACCCGCAGGATGTAACAATATTTATACTTTGTGATAATTTTCTCTGCGATTATTATGAGTTGGAATGAGATAACGAAAACGAAGGGAGGCTGGTTTTGCTAGTGTTATCATTTTCGTGAGGCCTCAAGCGAGGTCAACGAGCATGATTTCTATACAGCAAAACTCAAAGCGTGTTACTGGCGGAGTCTATACGCTGATGTTGGATCGTATAACAGCTTCACTGCACCTGGTAAAGGAGCAGTGAGGCTGATAATAGTTAACGTTTGCAGAAGCAGTCAGCCTGCTGTGAGCCGGTCCATATCGCGTTTAAATTGCTCAAGCCATTTGCCATAGCATACCGCTAGCTTGTCGCCATCCGTGGGGTCCGGCATATAAGATTTAATCGCCTTGAGGCTGGAAAAGGCTTCTTTTTCGTCTGCGTAATAGCCCGTACCCACCGCAGCACCACGGGCAGCCCCCACAGAGCCATTAGTGTTGTAGAGCTCAACCGGGCAACGCGTTAGATTCGCTATAGTTTGGCTAAACAAAGCACTCTGGAAAAGGTTACCGTCGGTAGCCCTGATAATGCGAGTGTCGCACGATAATTTCTGTAAATGATCGAACCCGTATCGCATGGCAAACGCAATGCCTTCCAGAGTTGCCCGAACCATATGGGTTTTATCATGACGATTAAAATCCAGATCATGAAACGATCCACCCAGTTGCTTATTCTGCGTTATACGCTCAACGCCATTACCAAAGGGCAGGCAATATAACCCGTCACTGCCAACAGGCGCTTTCTCAGCTAAAGCATTTAACTCGCTGTAGGACAATTTTTGCTGCTCGCTGGCGAGCATACTGCGAAGCCACGAATACGCCCTGCCACCGCCGTTGAGGCACATTAGCAAGCCGGTTGTCGTTTTCGGTGGCCGGGATACGTGCATGAACGTATTGATCCGTTGTTCCATATCAGCCACCGGATCTTTATTTACTGCATAAAGCACCGCAGATGTTCCACCGGTAGCCGCCAATTCACCCGGCTCAATAACGTTCAAGCTAAACGCTGTATTCGGCTGATCACCCGAGCGATAGCTGATAGGAATACCTTGTGTAAGCCCTAACGCCTGAGCTGCCTCAGCGCTTACTGTAACGCTCTGGGAAAAACAGCCAACGGCATACGACAATTTGTCATGGTCAATGCCCCAATGGTCCAGTAGCGCCCAGGCGGGTTGTGAGGACTGATAATCCCACAGCACACCTTCGCTCAGTCCATTTGTCGTGGTGGTGCACTCACCGCTAAGTTTAAGCGAGATAAAATCACCGGGCAGCATGATCTTGTCGATTCGGGCAAATACCTCTGGTTGATGCTTTTGGAGCCAACGCAGTTTCGCCGCGGTAAAATTACCCGGTGAATTGAGCAGATGTTCGAAACAGTAAGCCTCACCCATGCTACGGAAGGTTTCGTTGCCTTCGCCCACCGCCCTGCTATCACACCAGATATTCGCCAGATTCACCGTCTGCTTAGCTTTATCTACGCACACCAGACCATGCATTTGATAAGCAATACCAATACCTGCAATGTCTGCAGGCTTTTTGCCGGTCTGCTCGCAGACTTTACCTATTGCGGTTTTGGTATGTTGCCACCATAGTTCCGGGTCCTGCTCTGCCCAGCCAGCTTGCCTGCTCACTATGGGCATTTCATCCTGTGGCCAGCCAACATCGCCCAAAGTCACACCATTCTCGCCGTCAAACAGAGTCACTTTGACCGAAGAACTCCCTAAATCAATTCCTAAAAAAATCACATTGTGCCCTTACTTTTTTACTTAGTAGGTCTTGTAAGACTATAACTGCTATAAGAAAGCACATCTTTATTGAGTGATGTGCCTGATGATCTGACCAGCCTCTTATTACTCTAACTGCTTTGTTAATTCAGGAAAGCGTTGTTCTGCAAGTTGCTTGCCCACAGCGAGCAATGGTTGCTGTAACTGATCATTAATTTCTACTTCAATCCGGCAGGGTGATACAGGTTTGAAGTACCTGGGGTAATTTAGTGCAACAAAACCATAAGCGTTCAACGCGTCCTTAAGCCAATAAAAAATATCCGGGCTTTGCCAATAAACATAAAACGCGGCTTTACAGTGAGCATCAGCCCCCGCTTGTTTCATTAATGTGACATCGGCGTCGTTCACGCGCAGGTATAATTGGGTGTGTCTGGCTATCATCGCTGTTTCGTCATTTGCGTCGCCGATAGATATGCTGGCGTTAAAGCGCTGCTGGCGGACAAACTCAGTAAAGGCAGTTAAACGGTCTTCCGGTGCAACGACAGAGAGGGTGTAACGCAATGCCGCAACACTGTATATTTTATGTTTCAAAGAACGATAACCAGTGATGAATTTCACCTTATTCTTCTTACTGACGAAGTTTAGAAAGGTCGTTTCGGCTTGTTGGGATAACGGTGACTTGTTCAGATATTGCAGGCAAAACTGAAAAAGAAAGTCCCTTTCGTTGACTGTCTTGGCTGAACCATAGAGTCTATTGAACTGCAGCGCTAAATCCGACGTTTGAAAAAAAGACAACAATTCCATATTAGCATTGTCGACCATAGCAGCACCTCTTTCACTTCTTATCTAATCATAGCGTCTATGTGCTCGCCCCTGCGTTGCGCACTAAACGTCACTTCTTTCATTGCGTATTGGTTACTCACACACTCAGGCTTGTTCATTCAATTGCCTGACACCGCCACCAAACACGACTCGCCACCACAAATTTAAACGTTTAACAAAAATATTATAAAAGTATTAATTTAATCTAAATTATTTGTTACATTGATGATGTTATACGTTTAACTTAAATGAGTCAATTATTGGAAATTAAAATGAGCAACAGGTTAACCCAACTTAGATCTATGACATCAGTGGTTGCCGATACCGGTGATATGAGCGCAATAGAAATTTACCGCCCTGATGACGCAACCACCAATCCCTCCCTAGTTCTCAAGCAGGCGCAGACCGCTGATGGCCGCACCCATCTTGCCGAGCTTGTGGCGCAAGAGTGCGTGCGAAGTAATAATAAGCAACAGCTACTTAGCCAGATATGTGACAAATACACAGTGTTACTGGGTAGCCAAATTGCTAGTATCGTCCCCGGTAAAATTTCCACGGAAGTTGACGCCAGATTATCTTTTGATACCGATGCGATGGTTCGAAAAGGCGAACAGCTTATCGCCCTTTATGATAGCTATGGGGTAGCCAAGGAGCGGGTGTTAATCAAACTGGCCGCCACCTGGGAGGGTATCCAGGCTGCCATAGCTCTTGAAAAGCAAGGTATTGGCTGTAACCTCACATTAATCTTCTCTCATGAACAGGCAAAAGCCTGTGCCGATGCCGGTGTTACCCTAATTTCGCCATTTGTAGGACGGGTAACCGACTGGTATAAGCAAAACACCAACTATCAAATTAGCCAACCTGCGGATGATCCCGGAGTAATTTTCGTGAGTGAAATTTTTGATACCTATAAGTCTCAAGGCTATGACACCATTATAATGGGTGCCAGTTTCAGGAACACCGGCCAAATTGCTCAGCTTGCTGGCTGTGACAAACTCACTATTAGCCCTGCTTTGCTTAGAGAACTGGAAAGTGAAACCGACTCGTTGCACAAGGTGCTGGATAAGTCCGCCTATCCGCCAACAGAGAAAACGCCAATGATCTCAGCCGGAGACTTTAGATTGGGTGTCAACCAAAACACCATGGCAGCGGATAAGTTATCGTCTGGCATTCGGGATTTTGTGAGCCACCAGCTTGAACTGGAGAAGATCGTAAGCTCAATTTTACAATAAGAGCTTCATTCCATTTTATTCGATTCAGTATTGTTGCTGAATTAACGGCTGGCACTTTACAAGGGGGGAACGCTCAACACTATTATGTCTTGCTCAGCCTTTCTGGCTTAGGTGAAGGCAGCGTTAATCACCTCTGCACTAGTCTGGCAGCGCCTCAAAGAATTGATGGCGCTGTCCAGGCTATCACTAACAATGGTATTAAGTCGCAGTGGCACAATGGCATTGATATCCTGCTGTGCCTGATTAAATGCCTTGTCTTCCAATAAACCGACAGGCCTAGTCTCGGTGTACTTAAAGGTTTTCCCAGCACGAGCAAGACGGTCGTTCCAGGCTTTAGAGGTAGTGGGCACGCCCAGATTATACATAGGCAGCCCGATAACCACTTCATCCGCTTTTATCAGTTGCTCAATTAATTCATCCGAGGTTGCAGCCAGTGACTTTTGCAGGTCGCTTCTGGCTGCCAGCTCGGTCATCCACGCGGCTATTTCAGTTTGTGTTAGGTGTGGTAGCGCCAAGTTGTCAAGATTTTTTGGTTACGGCAGTGTTTTTTTCCATTACCTCCCGCACTTTTTCCATCACTGCACCGGCATTCTGCACACCCGCTTTTTGCTGCCTTGCCACCCAGTTCGCCTGCACGGATTCGTAGCAGGTTGCCCGCTGGAAACTTGCAAGCTCAATGGCATTTAGCTCACGAACCGTTGCCCCTGCCTGTTTAAGTTTTGTCAGTTGTGCTTGATAATTTTGTTCCATCACCGTACCGAGCGCTTCATATGCCTTGTCGGCAGCGCGTTGAATAGCGCTTTGGTCTGCCGCTGACAAGCTTTCCCAGACTGCCGTATTCATGGTGACGGGGTAAACGTGCCCTAACCAGAGTGATTTGGCCACTAATACATAGGGCGCAACGTCATGAACGTTGAGAAAGTAGCCACTATCCACATTAACCATCAGACCATCAATAGTACCAGACTTTATTGCGTCGTAAATTTCAGGCCCCCAATGCATTCTGACAGGGGTAGCACCGGTATTTTTTAAAAAATCCAGATGCCAGAAACTGGCAGAGCGCCATTTTTGGCCAGCGATTTGTTGCAGGTTTGTCATTGGCGTTGTGCTGTAAAAGGCAACGGGATAGCCAGTTGCAAAGAAAATAGGCACCACATTGTTTTTCGCAAACTCTGCGGTAAATTCCGGCACGTCCCGATAAACCTGCTGGAAAAATGAGACCTGTTTGCTGGTCGCTGGTCCTATGGGAAAACTCTTAAATATCTGATGCAGAGGTAATGCATCAGCAGTATATTCCGGAACTGTTGTAGCCATATCCGCTTTACCGCGGCTCACAGCATTGAGCCCGTCGTAAGCCACTGCCATTTCACCATCCCAGTGAGCATCGACTTTCAGGCGCCCATTCGATTCCTGCTCTATTGCTTTAAAAAATACATCGTTTAAAAAGCGGGTTCGCATTCTGTCCGCGGGCTGATGATCACTGAATGTAATGACTCGGGTTACCTTTTCAGCCAGAGCAGCATCCGCATAGCAGGATGGAACGGATAACTGAAAAATGCCGGCAACAAGAACAGAAAACAAAATGCGCCTTTTTTGAAAACTTCTCATTCTAGTTAAATCCTCGTTATTTTTGTTCAAGACGTTAGCTGAGCAATTTGCTCAGGTTGAGCACGTTAAAGGTTGACTGTAAGAGGTATAAAAGTATAAATGAAGAATCCTTCAGTTTTGATTCGCATTTTTTATGAATACAACAAAGCGCTTACAACCGCGAAAGAAACCGGCTCAAGCCCGATCAAAAGTCACGATTGACGCCATACTGACAGCGAGCATTCAGGTTTTACTCAGAAATGGACTGGATAAATTCACCACTACAAGGGTGGCTGAAAGAACAGGGGTATCGGTAGGCACCCTATATCAGTACTTTCCAAACAAAGAAGCACTTCTCTACGCTCTGCTGCTAAAACACTTTGAAATGCTGGCGAAGTCCTTTGAGACCATACCCAAAGCACCACCTATGACTTTAGAGATATTATCGCTGCGATTGGCTGACGCCTATATTGCAGTAAAGATGGCAAATGTTGATGAAACCAAAGCCCTGTACATGGTGGCAGGTTCGATTAATCAGTCCAGATTAACCAAAGATATTTTCCTTCGTCTTGATACCGCCATCATCAAAGCACTTGAAAGTGTCACTGACGCACGTTTTGAGGATACGCAAACGGTCTCGTTTACATTGTTGTCGGCTTTGGCTGGCTTATCAAGAAGCACGTTTGCTAGGGAAACTGCGAATAAGTCCCGCAATTTAGCGCTCAATTAAGTTGCAGCATCACTGGCCTAATTTTTAAACTCTAATTTTGCAGTTTAGGCCAATATACCGCTGTTTTAGGTCGGATT
>Ga0208879_1000537_pt1 | contig 38937 bp, 38 predicted proteins | sample Knorr_S15_td_Bot_FD_185605 | JGI IMG/M metagenome (GOLD analysis project Ga0208879, IMG submission 185605) | Marine microbial communities from Southern Atlantic Ocean transect - Knorr_S15_td_Bottom_ad_5009_LV_A (SPAdes) (version 2) | ecosystem: Environmental > Aquatic > Marine > Oceanic | place... | reverse complement strand
TGGTCGACGGTGGCGCCCTGCAGGTGGTCGGCTTCTTCGGGAGTCGTCGGCTGGCCTCGGAGGGAGGCCTGGCGCCCGGCACGGACCCGATCGACGGCCTGGACTCGGCGCTCACGGCCGAGTTCCGCAACCATCCCGGCATCGCCTGCTACTCCACCATCGAGATGGTGGACGGCTTCTGGGCGAACCTGGTGCTGCACTCGGTGCCGTCCGATGCGGAGGTCTGGCGGGGCAGCGAGGTCCACCGGGGTGCGGTGGTGATGTCGCCGACGCTCTACAGGGACGTCCGGATCCACAGCGGACGGCTGGCAGGCGGCGTCGACTCGACCAGCGAGATCGCGCTGCATGCCACGAAGTACTGGGACTACGGGTCGGTGCCTGACGGCCAGCCGACCTGGACGGCGGTCCGGGCGTGGTGAGTCGGCCAGTGCACGTAGGCCCGGTTGCCGGGCTGCCCATGTACGACTGGCCGGAGGTCCGCGATGCCGTGGACGCACTCTGGACTGCGATGGCCGGGTGCCTTCGCAGCGCCGGCATGGATGCCCCGGACCGGGTCTGGCGACCCGAACTGTCAGAGGAACTGTGGGTGCATCCCGGCCTGCTCGTCGGGGAGACCTGCGGCTACCAGGTTGTCGATGAGCTCCGGGGCCGGGTCGAGGTCCTTGGGTCCTTCGACCGTGGCGTGGAGGGTTGCGAGCCCGGCGACTACCGGTCGGTGCTGGTCTGCCGCGACGACGACCCGGCCGGGGGGCTGGAGGACTTCCGGGGTAGGACCGTGGCGATGAACGGCCACCGTTCGCAGTCGGGCCACTGGGCACTGGTGGCCGAGATCGCCCCCCTGGCCGTTGACGGTCGGTTCTTCGAGGGGGAGGTGACCACAGGGTCCCACCGTGGGTCCATGTGTGCCGTCGCCGACGGGCGGGCCGACATGGCCGCGATCGACGAGGTGAGTTGGCGCCTGGGCCTGGACCACGAGCCGGCCGTCGACCGGCTGCGCATCGTGGCCTGGACCCGGCCGACTCCCGGCGTCCCGCTTGTCACCTCGTGGACGAACGCCGGGCTGCGCGACAGGCTGAACGGGGCCATCACGGCGGCGGTAGCCGACCTCGACGTGGCTGTCAGGGAGCCACTCCACCTCTACGGCTACCGGCCCCGGCCCACGTCTGACTACGAGGTCATAGCTGAACGCCTGGCCGCCGCCAACCTCTCATTCAGGTAGTCACAGGTGCCAACTACCGTTGTGCCATGGACGTCTCCACAGAGGATTTGAGTGCAGATTTCGGCAGGTTCCTGAAGCTGGCGAGAAGCGGCGAGGTCGTCGTCATCGTCGACGACGGGAACCCGGTTGCGTTGCTGGAGCCGATCGACGAGGGCTCGAACCTGCGGCGAGGCATACGCGAAGGGTGGATCCGGCCACCGGGACGAACCGGTTTGGTGGACGGGGAGCGGTATCCGTCGACGATGACGACGGAAGAGGCCCTGGATGAGGACCGGGGCTGACTCCACGCGATTCATCCGGTCGGCTGCTGAAACGGTCGAGTGCCACAGTGCCGCCCCTTAGGAGGCGCCGGACCAGCCCGCCGTTACCCTTCCGTCTGCGGGGTGGAGCAGTCTGGTAGCTCGTCGGGCTCATAACCCGAAGGTCGCAGGTTCAAATCCTGCCCCCGCCACCACAAAAGCCCTGGTCGCAGCGTTGCTGAGGCCGGGGCTTTGTCGTTCACCGCCGATTCTTCTAACGGATCTTCTAACGGACGGTCCGGCAGGGGGCGTCACTTCTTGCCTGCTCGGTACCAATACTCGTTGTCCGACTGCGTCGATACTGGTCAGTGCTAGATGCGATGAAGATGCAAGAGACTGGCCGCGAAGGGGTCCGTTCGAGCGAAGGACTCGCTCGAACGAACCGGTCGCGTCGATTCGACATGGCCAGCGTGATTCGGTCCGCCGAACTGGTCAATCCCAAATCTCGAGCGTGATCCGCCTCCGACCGGCTAAACACAAAAAGACTTCGGTTCCCAACCCATGCCGTCCCTTCAGGTCCTCTAACAGGGGCTACTCGATCTTCGAGAGGAGTCCACATGGCATCTTCACCGGCTAAAGGCGCTGAGGGCCTGCTGTGTTCGCCTAAAAAAGTTGGAGCGGGCCTAAACAAATCACCAGGGTTGCGACTTATATGGGCAGAGGGAGGAAGCGTGACCTTTTCGAGCGGTATGCAGATCAGTGATTGACGATGGTCGGGTGCCGCCCTCGGTCAGCCTTCGCTGTCGGAGGGACTGACTTGGTTCTTGCGGTCTGCGATGGCTATATCGGCGGCCACGCGGGCATTGTTGAGGACCAGTTGAACGTTGGCGTCAAGGCTGGCGCCGCCGGTGAGTTCGACGATCCTGCCCAGCAGGAAGGGGCTGGTTCCCTTGCCGATGATGTTTTGAGCGTTGGCCTCGGCGATAGCGGTATCGATCGCCGCATCAATGACCGAACGCTCCATCCCGTACTCGACCGGGATGGGGTTGGTTACCAGCATCCCGCCCCCGACACCCAGGTCACGCCGCACTGCCATCACCGCAGCCACCCCGGCCGCGTCGTCGATCCGGTAGTCCGCGCGGAAGTCGCTCTCCCGGCTGTAGAAGGCAGGCACCATGTCGGTCCCGAACCCGATTACCGGCACGCCGTGCGTCTCCAGATATTCCAAGGTCAGTCCGAGATCAAGGATCGATTTGGGACCGGCACACACCACAACTACTTCTGTGCGGGCCAGTTCTTGAAGGTCTGCAGACACATCGAAGGTGGTGCCAGCGCCTCGGTGCACGCCGCCGATGCCGCCGGTGGCGAAGACCCTCACACCCGCCATTGCAGCCAGCATCATGGTGGCGGCCACCGTGGTGCCTCCGACCGACCCGTGGGCGATCGTGAAGGCGAGATCACGCCGACTTACCTTCACCGCAGTGTCGCCGGCTTGGCCGAGAGCGTCGATCTCGTCGTCGCTCAGACCGACCCGCATCTTGCCGTCCATGATGGCGGTGGTGGCCGGCACTGCTCCGCGTCCTGTAATCGCAGCCTGCACGGCCAGTGCCGTCTCGACATTGCGGGGGTACGGCATGCCGTGGGTGATGATCGTCGACTCGAGGGCGACGACGGCTCTTCCGTCATGCAAGGCCTCGCCGACCGGGTCGCTGACAGTGAGATGCGGGTGTGTCACGGTGACTCTTCCTTGATGATGGTCTCGTTGTTGATGATCTGCTGGATGGCTTCGGCTGAGAAGTCTCTGGCCACCGGGCTCACTGAAGCAGCGCTGAGGACTGAGGCGGCCAGGGCGAATCGGACAGCGTCTTCGAAATCAAGATTCGCCAGGTGGGCATGTACGAGACCCGCCATCAGCGCATCTCCTGCGCCGGTCACGCTGGCAACATCTTGGACTGTCGGGATGAGCGTGCCCGATGTCTCGGCGCTTGCGAAGAAGACGCCATCGGCCGCCAAGCTGATGACGACGTGGCGCACGCCGGCGTCGAGAAGGGCATTGGCTGCAGTCTTGAGACTTCGTTCCCCTGAAATCTCCACCCCTGAAAGCATGGCGGCCTCTGCCCGGTTGGGCTTGAGGGTGTGGACCGACGCGAGATGGGGCGCCACCCGGACAGCCTTGGCAACCGAAACAGGGTCGACGAAAAGTGGGCCGCCGGTGTGCGCGGCGGCGAGGTGGCCGATGGTCTCCGACGCCAGGTTGCAGTCCACGACAACGGCCGCGGCGTTTTGCAGCGTGTCGCTTCGGGCGTCCAGGGCAGCGACGTCGAGCGCACCCATCACGGCCATGTCGTTGACTGCGACCGCCATCTCGCCGCTGCTATCGATCACTGACAGGTAGGTGGCGGTCGGTGCAGAGTCGGACCAAATGCTGTCGGCCAGATCGACTCCGGATGCTGCGGTTAGGTCGTGAAGCCATGTGCCGTTGTCGTCGCGGCCCAGCGCAGTGATGAGACGGGTCGGCACATCGAGCCGCGCCAGGTTCTCGGCGATGTTGCGTCCAACGCCGCCCGGTGACCGGATCACGGTGCCCGGGTTGGAGTCTCCCGGCAGCAACGGCCTGAGGACGCGTCCTTCGATGTCCACGTTGGCGCCGCCCACCACACATACGTAGTTCGTGTTTTGCTCCACTCCCGGAGATTATCTGGGCCCTCTCAGCACTACCGTTGCCAGATGACCCGAGCAGAGCCGCCACCGCCGCTGCAGGAGCTCATCGAACGCTCCAACCGTCTGGGCGCCGACCGTCGCAACACCAACTATGGCGGTGGAAACACGTCGGCCAAAGGCACAGTCACCGACGCCGTCACCGCCGAGGACGTAGCGGTGATGTGGGTGAAGGGTTCGGGCGGCGATCTGGGAACGCTCACCGTCGACGGGGTGTCGATGTTGGTGCTTGATCGGATCCGGGCCCTGAAGAACGTCTACGTCAACACCGGCCAGGAAGACGAACTGCACCAACTGCTGGATTTCTGTGGCCTCGGTCCGCCAGGACCCGCTCCCAGCATCGATACCTCGATGCACGCCCTCCTGCCCGCGTGTCATGTGGATCACCTGCATCCCGACTCGGTGATTGCGCTGGCCGCTTCAGCCGATGGGGAGGCGCTCACCAACGAGATTTTTGGAGATGAGATTGGATGGGTGCCATGGCAGCGCCCGGGGTTCGACCTCGCACTCAAGATCGATGCAATGCGCGAGACGCAAGGGTCGCTTCGTGGTGTGGTTATGGGCGGCCACGGTTTGACCACCTGGGCCGAGACGTCTGAGGACTGTGAGCAACTGTCGCTCGACGTGATCCAGCGGGCGGCCGATTTTATTGAACAACACGGCAAGCGTGAACCGCTCGGCGCGCTTCGGGTGGGTTTTGATCCGCTACCAGCCGATGAGCGCCGGCGCCGTGCTCTTGCACTGGCCCCGATCATCAGAGGGCTCGCTTCGACCGACCAGAGCGTCGTCGGCCACTGGTTTGATAGCGACGAGGTCTTGGACTTCATCGGACGCGAAGCAACGCCACGCGTCGCCCCGCTCGGAACCTCCTGCCCCGATCATTTCATCCGCACCAAGGTCAGGCCGCTGCTGCTGGACGTCCCGACAACCGCCACACCCGATGAGCAGACGGCTCGGCTTCGCCAACTACACGCCGAGTATCGGGAGGAGTACCGCCAGTATTACGACCGCCACGCACGGCCCGAGACTCCGCCGATGCGCGGGGCCGACCCCGCCATCTTTTTGATTCCCGGGGTCGGAATGTTCAGCTTTGGTGCCGATCGCCAAACCGCCCAAGTGGCCGGCGAGTTTTACATCAATGCCATCAACGTGATCAGCGGCGCCGAGGCAGTTTCTACCTACACGCCGGTTTCGGAGGCCGAAAAGTTTGCCGTCGAGTATTGGATGCTTGAAGAGCTCAAACTTCGTCGCCGTCCTGCCCCGAAGGCGCTAACGGGGAAGGTGGCGGTGGTAGCTGTAGGGGCCGCGGCCGGAGTGGAAACGGCCATTGGGCGAGCTGTCGCCCGCGAGTTTGAAAACGCCGGCGCCGTCGTAGTGGTTGCCGACAAAGACGAGGCCGCGGCGGTTGATGCCGCGGTGCTCCAATTCGGTGGAGTGGACATCATCGTCGGCCCGTCTCACACTCATGCCGTCGCCGCCATGACCGCCCAGCGGAGCGGAGGCGACATTGTGCAACTGGGCGGCACCAAATCTATGGTGGCTGAACGTGCGATCGAGTTGGCCGAGTGCGGCATCCGGGTCAACGGGATCATCTTTGATGATGACCCAGACGGACTTGCTGTGGCGCAGGCCGCCCGCGCTTTGGTGGACGGCTCGCTCGCCAAAACAACGGGGCTGATCATTCCGATTGGTCAATAACTGTTTGGTTCAATAACTGTTTGGTTCAATAAGGAGAAAAATGAATGATGCGACTTGCCATTGGCAGTGACCATGCCGGGTATGAGATGAAGCAGCACTTGATTGAACGGTTACGCGAGGCCGACTATGACGTCACCGACTGCGGCACCCATTCGACCGAGTCAGTCGACTACCCCGACTACGCCGCCGCTGTTGGCGCCGCGATCCTCGACGACCAGGTCGACCGCGGAATTTTGGTGTGCGGAACCGGTGTGGGCGTAGCGCTTGCGGCCAACAAGATCACAGGCATTCGCGCCGCCCAGGCCAGCGACATCTTCACCGCACACCAAGCAGTCGAACACAACGACGTCAACGTTTTGGCCTTGGCCGGCAAGATTGTGGGAGAGGTTCTGGCTTGGGAAATGGTCAAGGCATTCCTCAACGCCGAGTTCGCCGGCGAGGAAAGGCTCGTCCGTCGGCTGCAGAAGGTTGCGCAGCTCGAATCCGAATAAGCGACAGAGACCCGGCTGTCGGCACGCTCAACGTGGCCGCCCACTTGACTAGGGAATCCCTGACCGGGCGAGCTTGTGGAGTAAAGACCTACCTGGTGTGGACCTGATCAAGGCGAACCTGAGCAATGCGTACCTAACCGACGCGTACCTTCGCCGGGCGGACCGGCGGGGGTCTCTTTCAGGCCGCGGCCAGGCCGCGAGATATCCAGAATCGACGATCAATACTGGGCACTGATCGGTACAAAGATCCGCAGAATTCCGGGTAATCGATGGCTCTTGTCACTCATACCAACAAGGCCGGATCGTTCTCATAACCCGAAGGTCGCAGGTTCAAATCCTGCCCCCGCCACCAAGTAGAAGGCCCGGAATCTCAACGGTTCCGGGCCTTTCTGTTGTCCCGGGTCGGTTGATGGCCAAGGCCCTTGTCACAAGATTTGTCACAACGACCATCATTGGGGGCCTTTCGAACCGCCGTCGAAGCGTTCTGTGCGCGACGCAGCGCTCAGGGTCGATATCGCCCGGGTGCATGCGGACAACTTCGGCGTCTACGGCGCGAACAAGGTTTGGGCGCAGCTCAACCGTGAGGGCATCAGCGTGGCTCGTTGCACCGTGGAGCGCCTTATGCGTGACCTGGGCCTTGTCGGTGCTGTTCGTGGCAAGCCACGGCGCACCACGATCAGCGACGACACTGCTGTCCGGCCCCGTGACCTGGTCGACAGGGACTTCACCGCTGTGGCCCCGAACCGGTTGTGGGTCGCGGACCTGACCTATGTCAGGACCTGGTCGGGGTTCGTGTACGTAGCGTTGGTCACCGACGCCTACTCGAGGCGCATCGTGGGCTGGCAGGCCAGCCGTTCACTCAACACCGACCTGGCGCTCCACGCCACCGAACAGGCCGTGTGGGAACGCAGCCGGCAGGGACGCGCCCTCGACGGTCTGGTCCATCACAGCGACAGGGGCGTGCAATACCTGTCGATCCGTTACACGGAACGCCTCGCCGAGTGCGGTGTCGTGAACTGGGTCGGGTCACGCGGTGATTCCTACGACAACGCCCTGGCCGAAACGATGAACGGGCTCTACAAGACCGAGCTGGTTCGCAACAAAGGCCCCTGGCGGGGCCTCGACGACCTCGAACTCGCCACCCTCGAATGGGTCGACTGGTTCAACCACCGCCGCCTGTTCAGCCAACTCGGCCACATCCCGCCAGCAGAGTACGAACACCTCCACTACCGTCAACACGTCCCGACCGAACCGGCCAGGACTCAAACAACCCAGCCTGCGTAAAATCCGGGGCGGTTCAAGTTAACTGTCGCTGAATCCTGAGCCGTCGTCGAACTTGAGTGTTCGGGCGTTTTCGGTCACGTCTCGGATCGTCTTGTCGTCGAAGCCGCCGGTATTCTTGGCCCGGATGGTGACGGTGATTTCAACGTCAGTGTCGACCTGGTCAGTGTCGACCTGACTGACGAGGTGGGTGTGGCAGAGTTCTCAGGGGCGCTCGCCTCTCTTGAGGCGGAAGTTGATGTCGTCGATGACATCGAGGAGTTCGCCGAAGCCATCGATGACATAGTGAGCCCCTGCTTTGCCAAGCAGGTCTCGAGTATGGGCAAGGCGCCGTGCAATGTCATCGTCAGTGAGCTGATCGATCTCTTCGAGCGAGTTGACGTTCATGTAGTTCGAATAGCGAGCGATGCCGACACCCCAACATCCAGCTTCGAGCGCTTCCCCGACTCCGCTCACCGTGTCATCGACCTTCACCACCGACTGAATGGGATGAACATCCAAAAGGTCGAGGTTGCGATACACCATGAACGGCTTTGGCCGCGCTCCGTGGATCACCTCATCCCCTGCGACGGAAGCATCCGGCTCGTAGCCCTGCTTCTTGGCCGCCGATTCCAAGATATCGACCATTGGCCGTGTAAAACCGGTGGTTGACCCGATCTTGATACCGTCGGCCTGCAGTTTGGTCGTTACCTCGGCTACGTCCGGCAACAACGTGGTGTATTTGGGCAGGCATTCCAGTTGCAGCGGTACAAAACGCTCGAACATCGTGTCGACGTCGGACTGGTCCGGATATCTGCCGTGAACGCCCTTCCACCGCTCCCGTATCGTGGGATCTTCGGTGAGAGCCTTGATGTGGAGGTCCTTACGCAAGCCCATCGGTCCCCGGACCTCCTCCATTGAGATCTCGACGCCGTGCTTGGAAAACACCTCTACGAATACGACCGCGGGAGCTATGACATAGGCGTCAGCGGTGGTCCCGCTCCAGTCGAGGATGACTGCCTTCACGCTCCCGCGATAACTGCGGCTGTAGACGAAATCTGGGGAAACCATGCTGGTTCAGGACTCCTAGAGGTCGGAATATGGCTGGGGTAGCACTTGGCGGATCCGAGCGATGTGGTCAGGACCGATCTCACAGCACCCGCCGACTATGTCGGCTCCCGCGTCTACCCACTCCAGCACTATTTGCGCATAGCGATCCGTTCCCATGTCGGTACGTGCAGACGGCAGAGGGTCTCCCTCCCGCCGCCGGTAGCCCAAAGACATATCGCGGAACCCATTGGCGTACACCCCAACGAGGCGATTGGTCGCCGCCCGGAGGATCGGGAGGGCATTAGAGATCTCTTCGGGGGGACAACAGTTGATTAGGTAAGCGTCGGCGTCAATCGATGCGACGGCTTCAGCGAACGACGTGCCATCGAGCAGATGGGGGCCAGGTGATCCCTGGAGGGTGAACGAGACCCACACTGGTCGACCAGATTCGCGGGCGGCATCTACGGCTGCTTGGGCCTCAAACAACGTTCCCATGGTCTCGGGCAGGAACAAGTCGACACTCTCGGCCAGGTACCCGACCATCTCGCTGTACTCGTCTAGGAGTTCTTCGTAGGTGGCGTCGGGATCCGGGTTGTAGCTGTGGCGGAGGGGTGGCAGCGATGCGGCAACCATCACGTCATGGCCGGCGTTGTCGGCCACCTCTCGGGCCAGCCGACCAGCCAGACGGGTGAGTTCCTCGGTCCGGTCTCCGAAGCCGACATATTCAAGGCGGTCGGCAGAAGTGTGGTAGGTGTTGGTGGTGAGTATGTCCGCCCCGGCAGCGACGTAATCAGTGTGGACTGCGGTGACCAACTCGGGGTCGTGGACCAGGGCCCAGGCTGCCCACATGTCGGATTTGCGGTTAGCCCCTCGACGGATCAACTCCTGACCCATACCGCCATCAAGGAGGATCGGTGGTTTCACAATGAGCTCACAATCAGCAGAAAGTTGGCGAAGGCTAACCGCCAATGACACCCAAGCACCTTCGTGTCCACTCACTTCTCCCTCCAAGCGGGAGGTGAGTCGCCGACCGACGGGCTGGTACCGGTCACCGGTCGCGAGTCGGGCGCCCACGCCCGGCAAGGAACACCACGCAGGCGGCGAGGACGAGAACCGAGCCGACGGTAAACAGCAAGTCGCCGGCTCGGATCGACGCCACCACGAACACCACGGCACCGGCCAGGAACAGCCACTTGGCCAGGGCTTCGCCTTCGTTGTGCACGGGACACAGCCTGCCAGTTACCGGACGGCGACGCCCGGCCTGCGACGCCGATTTCCGAGCAGTACGACGGAACGAAGACTCCCGCTCCCTCCGCCCCGATAGTGCCGGCGGCGAAGAGGCCCCGGAGTCTGAATCCGACGGTGGTATCCGTGTATAGCGGCCGTCGATGGGGGTGGGGTCGGACGCTCTGTTGTCACAAAATTTGTCACAGAAATGGCTGCTTGATGAGCCTTCGCAGGTGAGCGGTAACCAGATCGGCATGCCGATCCGCTTGGATACTGGCCGTCCTGACCATGTTGGCCATTGGTGACCGAAGCCTACGCGGGCTCATAACCCGAAGGTCGCAAGTTCAAATCCTGCCCCCGCCACCAAACGAGAAGGCCCGGGATCGCAACGGTTCCGGGCCTTCTGCGTTGTCGGGGGCGGGATACTCTTGGTGCCCATGGCAGCCAGCGGGGAATCGCCAGGTCAGCGGGACGGGGCCCGTGTGCTCATCGCCGGCGGCGGAATCGGTGGGCTCACGGCGGCGCTGTGCCTTCACCGTGCCGGTCACGAGGTGACCGTCTTCGAATCGGTCGCAGAGCCACACGAGCTGGGCGTGGGCATCAACCTGCTGCCCCACTCCGTGCGGATCCTCCACGACCTGGGCCTCGAACCGGCACTGGCGGCAGGCGCCGTCCTCACCGGAGAACTGCGCTTCTGCAGCGACGACGGGATCCTCATCTGGTCGGAGCCCCGGGGCCTCGCAGCCGGCAACCCCTGGCCCCAGTACTCGATCCACCGGGGTCGGCTCCAGATGCTGCTGCTGGCCGCCGTCCGACAGGAGTTGGGACCTGACCGGGTCCGGACCGGCCACCACCTCGACGGCTTCGACCAGGACGACGACGGGGTCACCGTGCGCTTCATCGAACGCCGAACCGGACGCGCCCTCGAGCCGGTTCGTGGTGACATCCTGGTGGGCTGCGACGGCCTGCACTCCGCCGTCCGCTCGAACCTGTTCCCCGACGAGGGCCCGCTCCACCACGCGGGCCTGGTGCTGTGGCGAGGAGCGGTCGAGGCAGCGCCGTTCCTCGACGGCCGGACGATGTTCATGGCCGGCCACGACGAGCAGAAGGCGGTCGTCTACCCGATCAGGGACCCGGCGGCCGCCGGCGGCACGGCGCTCGTCAACTGGGTCGCCGAACGCCCCGTCGAGCACGACACGGCGGAGGCCGACTGGAACACCCCGGTCGACCCGGCCGACATCGCCCCCTGGTTCGAGGCGTGGGACTTCGGATGGATCCACATCGGCGAGCTCATCGCATCCAGCCGGGTCGCCTACCGGTTCCCCATGGTCGACCGCGACCCACTGGAGCGCTGGTCACACGGCAGGGTCACGCTCCTGGGTGACGCCGCCCACCCGATGCGACCGAACGGAAGCAACGGTGCCAGCCAGGCGATCCTCGATGCGGAGGCGTTGGCACAGGCACTCGAGCCCGGGGCCGATCACGCGACGGCCCTGGCCCGGTACGAGGACCAGCGCCTGGAGGCGACCAGCCGGCTGGTGCTGGCGAACCGGCAGGCCGGCCCCGAGCGGGTCATGCAGTGGGTGAAGGACCGGTGCGACGGCTCCTGCACCGACCGACACACCTGTGTCGACGCCGCCGACCTCGAACGCGAGGCGAACGCCTACAAGGCGCTGGCAGGCTTCGACATCGCCCAACTCCAGGCCATGGCGGCATCCCCCGAAGGCGGCTGAGCGGAACCTGCCGTCAGGCCGGCCAGACCTGTGGGAAGCGGTCGTCGTCGGCCGGGTACTCCCCGGGCACGGCCGTGGTGTCGGCCTGGGTCACGCTGGGATCGCTGCCGGGATGCGGCGACCAGCTGGCATCGTCGCCCAGCCATCTCGTCGACAGGGCGGTCCGGCGATTCGTGCCGGCATTGCCCGGAGCACCGTGGACCGTCCACGCCGAGAAGACCACGGCATCGCCGGGCTCCACGTCGAAGCCGATGATGTCGTAGTCGTGGCGTGCGGCTTTGATGTCCGGACGGTGCTCGCCCTCGAAGTCGGCCGTCCACTCGGACTCCCCGGTGAACGGCTTCGGAGAGAAATACCGGCCCCAGAGATGCGAGCCCCGCACGAACTCGAGCGAACTCTCCTCCACGCTCGCCCCGGTGCAGGCCACCCACACCGAGCAGATCTGCGATCCCAGGAACGGCCAGTAGCCGATGTCCTGATGCCACGGGGTCGGCGACTCGGTGCCCGGCTCCTTGACCAGCAGGTGATCGAAGTAGAAGCGGGCCGAGGCCGAGCCCATGAGCGTGGCCGCCAACTCGGCCACCCCCGACTCGAACACGAAGCGGCGCATGGCCGGCTCGCTGCGCCACAGGTAGCGGGTGGTGAACAGGCGCCCGGCCGTCGGCTCCCCGCCATCGTCGGTGGTCCACGGCCCCGGCTCCTGCAGTTGCCGGTCGGCCAGGCCGTCGATCTCCGCAAGCAGGTCGGCATCGACGGCGTTCGGCACGTGGACGACGCCGTCGTCGGCGTAGGACCGGTACTGCTCGGCCGTGAGGGCGGTGCTCCAGGGGCCGCTCATCAGTGCCGGACAGCGGGGAGCATCGGGAACCAGTCCTCGCGGAGCCGCTGGCCGTCGACCATGTCGTGGCCGTCGAACGGCGGCGAGGTCCGACCCCGGCGCTCCACATAGCGGGCGTCGTCGCCCACGACCCGCAGCGAAAAGGCGCGGCGCAGGTGCGAAGAGCCCCTGGCGCCGTGCACCGTGTTGAAGTGGAACGCCACGGCGTCGCCGGGTTCGACCGCCCACTCCAGGATCTCGAACCGGTCGGGCTCTGCATCCGGGTCGGGTGCCGGCCGGAAGCCTGCGCTGTGGGTCGTCTCGTCGTCGCCGTAGAAGCCGTCGCCCGTCGTCCAACTGACCGGGTGGACCGCTGCGTCCCAGAGATGCGAGCCGCGGATGAGCCGCAGGGTCGACTCCAGGGGCACCGGGTCGAGGGGGATCCAGATGCTGACCGTCTGCGTGCCCTCGACGAAGTAGTACGGGGTGTCGCAGTGCCAGGGCGTGTGGCGTGGCGCCCCCGGTTCCTTGACCAGCACGTGCTCGTGGAACAACTGCACTGTCTCGGACCGCATCAGCTCTGCGGCGATGGCACCCACCTCGGACTCGAAGGCGAAGCGCTCGTATTCCGGGATGCGGTCCCAGTTGCAGTAGTCGTCCCAGAAGCGGCCGGAGTCGCCGGATGTCCCGTTGTCGTTGAAGAACCCGCTCGGTTCGGCCTCGTTGCGGGCCACGCCGGCAGCCAGGACGTCCACCCAGTCGGTGAACAGCCCGCGCAGGCACACCGCCCCATCGGCGGCGTACGCATCAACGGTTGTCGGATCGACTCGCACGCTGGCCACGGGGTGAGAATACGCACAGGTCTGACCACTGTCGTTCCCGCGGGATGCAGACAACCGCCCGTGCCCGCCGGCAGTCGATGACCGTCGCCGAGCGGGAAATCGCCCTTCAGATCGACGCCGAGGCACCATCCGGGAGTTCGGCGACCTCGAGACCGACGGGTACCTTCCCGCCGGCGACGACCCCTCGCCCGATCTGACGAGCCAGGCCGACGGATCGCCCTGCGAGCGCATCGACGGTCAGGATGCGGTGAAACCATGTGTGGTGTGGATGCTCGTCGGTGAACCCGATGGCCCCGAGTACCTGGAGGGTCGCTCGGCCGACACCACGACCGAGTCGGCCGGCGAGCAGTTTCGTGAGATTCGCGGCGTCTTCGGTCGGACAACGAAGTGTCGCCGTGCACACCTCCCGAAGAGCGGTTCGGGCGATGTGTGACTCGGCGAGCATGAACTGCACCGCCTGGAATGACGCGAGGGGAGCGCCGAACTGCTCGCGCTGCTTCGCATGCTCGACGGCTACATCGAACATCGCATCGACGGCGCCGAGAACCTCGTGCGCGAGGGCGATCCTCGCGTACATCATGGCCGTGCCCGGCGCCCCCGGGGTCGAAGACCCGGCGGCAGCCGGGTCGACGACGCCTACGTGCAGCCGGCCAGGAACGAGGAACTGCGTCGGCCCCGACCAGTCGATCTCCTGCCCGGGCAGTCGCATCCACTGCCCGGCGTGTTCGAAGACGACCATGTCGTCCCGACTCGCCGCAGCGTCGATGACGACGGTCAGTCGGCCGTCCCCGGATGGGTGTGTCGAGAGTGCCAACGTGTGGCCGTCACCGAGAATGGCCTCAAGAAGTCGAGCGAGAGCGGAGACCGGCACTGCGAGTCGACCGGCCGCCTCGAAGGTGGCCCCGACCGCGCGCCGGTTGTCCTCGGACCCGAGGTCGTGGACGACGTCTTCGAAGCCGATCGCCAGAAGGCCACTCTCCGGGCCGGCCGGATCGGCAAGCGCCGCCAGCGTCGCCTCGAGGTACTCGTCCGCAGGGCTGACAGTATGACCGGCGACGAGTTGGCGAAAGACCGTCAGGTTCTGGATCTGGCGGGTGCCGCCGTAGATCGAGATTGCATGGGAGAACAGCAGTTCCTCCTGAAGCACCTCGTCCCTGTCGCAATTCGTCCACATGAGACCCGACGGGCTGACCCGGTCACCGGTCTCGAAGAGGTACTGCTCGGCGTCGGCGAGGAGCGCCTTGTTCACCGCCGATTGGGGTCCGGGGGCTCCGTCGGCAGCGAGCTCACGCATCGTGGACCACGATCTCGTGCGGACCGCGAACAGGTCGGCCACGCTGTTGCCGATGCGCTCGACATCGGCGGAGTCGGTGGTGCTGGAGGCGAACTCGGCAAGGCGTTGATAGAGGTAGGTGTTGCGCTGCCAGGCGAATGAGCCACGCTCACACGACAGCAGATACATCGCCACCTCCCAACCCCCGTCGACCTCCCCGACGAGCGCGGTCGAATCCACACCAACGTCGTCGAAGAACACCTCCGCCAACTCCGGCGAGCCGTTCGAATGGTTGATGGGGACGACGGTCACCCCCGGTGCCTCGAGATCGACGACGAAACACGAGAGCCCGCGATGGCGCGACTCGAGCGACCCGGTTCGGGCGACAACGAGGCAGCGCCTGGCCCATTTCGACCAACTCGTCCAGATCTTGTGACCGTTGATGAGCCAGGAGTCGCCGTCGGGCGTCGCCCTGGTTCGCAGGGCGGCGAAGTCGCTGCCGGCGCCCGGTTCGGAGAAACCCTGACTCCAGGTCTCCTCCCCTCGGAGCATCCGGGGCAGGAGTTCCGCCATCAGGGCTGGGTTGCCGAAGCGAACCAACGACGGCAGGAGCACCTCCAGGTGCTCGTAGACGAATCTCGGTGGGTAGCCGGCGGAAGCCAGCTGTTCATAGATCACCGCCCGGTGGAGGATCGACCCCCCTCGACCCCCGGCCTCGACCGGCCAGCCGACACCAGCCCAGCCGGCGTCGTAGAGCCTCGACTGGAGCTCTCTGAGGGTCTCGACCCTCCGGTCGGCATCCGGTTGCGGCACCCGAAGGTGCGCCAGCTCGTCGGCGTTGGCGAGGAGCCATGCCTCGAACTCCGCACCTACCTGAACAGGTGAAGCCATATCTGACACGACCCGGTCCTAACTTTCGCCAGTGCGATCGAACAACCCTCGCACCTGTGTATCGGCTGCCCGCATCAGCCCGCGCCGAGCAGGTGGCTGCGGTCCCGTACCACGAACCGTTGGCGGAGATCGTCGATGTCGGCATCCGAGAGCAGGCGGTAGCCCTCGCCATCGCGCCACCACACCTGGTCCGGGCATTCCCAGAAGTCGCAGCGCAACTCCCGATAGAGGACCTTGTTGCTGGCCGTCACCGGAAGGGCCGAGACGATCCGCACGAAGCGGGGCACCGCCTTCGAACCGAGATCGGGTTGTTCGTCGAGGAACCGGCCAAAGGAGCCAGGGTCGAAGGAGGCCCCCTCGGCCATGAGCATGGCCACCATCACCTGATCGCCGACATCGGGGTCAGGCACCGCATAGGCGGCCACCACGCCGGCGCCGGGGAACCTGGCGACCACCGACTCGATCGTGACCGCAGCGATGTTCTCGCCGTCGACACGCATCCAGTCGGCGTTGCGCCCGACGAAGTAGACGAAGTCGTCATCGTCCAGGTAGCCGAGGTCGCCCGTCCAGAAGATCCCGTCACGGACCTTGTCGGCCTCGGCCTCGGCGTTGTTCCAGTACCCCTCGAAGTCGAGATCCTCGCCCACGCGGGCGATTTCACCGACGGCCTCGTCGGAGTTGACCACCCTTCCGTCGGGACCGAACTCCGCCCTGCGGCAAGGTCGGCCGGTCTCGGGATCGAGGACCACGGTGCCCGGCGCCCCCCTGCCGAGCGCCGCCGAGGGCATTCCCGGAACCCGGAAGATCGTGACCCCGCCCTCCGACGAACCGTACGCATCGGAGACCTCGCAGGAGAACCGATCCGCGAATCGCCCGAGATCCAGCGTCGTCCCCTCGTTGCCGTAGACGAACCGCAAGGTGTTGTCGGCGTCGTCGCCTGTCGCAGGAGTGGCGAGTACGTAGGCGAGCACCTTGCCCACGTAGTTCGCGAGCGTCGCCTCGTACCTCCGGACATCGGGGAGGAACTCGGAAGCGGAGAACCTGCGACGGAGCGCAAGCGTGCATCCGCCGGCGAGGGCGGCAACCCATCCCGACATCATGCCGTTGGCATGGAACAGCGGCATGGCGCAGTAGAGGACGTCGTCCGAGGTGATCCCCCTGCGCTTCGCGATCGTCGCGGCAATGTCGGCCAGGCGGCGTTGGGAACAGATCGATGCCTTGGGACTGCCGCTCGTACCAGACGTGAAGATCAGGAGGAACGGCTCGGCCTCAGCGATCTCCCCCCGGGGAGCCGCCCGACCCCGCCGGGCCGCCACGGCGTCTTTCCACCGCGCCGACTCCACGACAAAGGTCGCTGATGGCTCGACGCCAATGTCGAGCGTGTCGAGGAGGGGCAGGAACCTCTCCTCGGTGACGAGCACAGCGCATTCCGTGTGCCGGATGTCGCGCTCGAGCTCGGCACCGCGGCGCGTGGGATTGATCCCGACGACGACCGCGCCGGAAAGCGCCGCAGCGCCGAGCAGGAACACGTAGTCGGGCGTGTTCTCGAGGAGCACGCCGACATGGAACGGAGCATCGGACGGCCTGTGTTCGAGCAGCAGGTGGGCGCGGGCGATCGCCTCGTCGACGTACTCCTCGAAGGTCCACGCCTGGTCGTCGAAGCGGAGTCCGACGGTGCGATCGGCTGCGCGTGCGAGCAGGAGGTCGGCGACGTTCACCTGTGGTTTCTCAGAACGTGATCGGACACGATGCGGGTCCACGAACGGTGTTGGTCTTGACGTACTCGACCTGGTCCGGATCGACATGCCATTCCGGGAGGCGCGTGAGCATCTCCTCGATTCCGAGCCTCCCCTCGAGACGGGCCAATGCCGCACCGAGGCAGTAGTGCGCCCCGTAGCCGAGGCTCAGGTGGCGATCGAAGGTCCGGGTCACGTCGAATCGATGGGCGTCGGGGTAGTGGCGCTCGTCCCGCCCCGCGGCGCCCGTCAACAGCAGCATCTTGGACCCCTCGGGCACGGTGATTCCGTAGAGGTCGATGGGACGCGAGACGTAGCGCCCCTGAACCGGTGAAGGTGCCTCGAACCGCAGCAGTTCCTCCACGGCATTGCCGCAGAGTGAGAGGTCGTCGATGAGGCGGCGACGTTGGTCCGGCCAATCCGACAGAACGAGCGCCGCCGACCCGAGGAGGCGGGCCACGGTCTCGTTGCCGGCCACGTTGATCAGAAGGATCATCGCCAGTGCCTCGATGTCGGTCAGCCCCCGGGTCTGGCCGCCGACATCTTCCATATCGGCCACGAGGAGGTCTGAGACCATGTCGTCCCTGGGCGACTTCCGGCGCTGGGCGATCGCGTCAAGGTAGTAGGCGTGCAGTGCCCGGCTGTCGGCCAGGGCCGCTTCGCTGCGACCCTCTTCGCCGTCGGCGCGATGGAGCTGGGAATCACTCCACTCCCGAAGGCTGTCGTGATCCTCCTCGGGGAACCCGAGCAGCGACGAGATGACCATCACCGGAAGGCGCGCGGTGAACGCTGCGACGATGTCGCCTCCGCCGGCGGCGGCAAGGGGGTCGAGGTATCCGGCACTGAGTTCGCGGATGCGGGTCTCGAGTTGGGCGACGGATCGGGGCGTGAACCAACGCGCCACGACCTTGCGGAGGACGTCGTGGTGGGGCGGGTCGAGTTCGATCATCGATGCGAGCTCGGGGGTGCGTCCGATGGTGTCGAGGGTGATGCCCCGGGCAGAGCTGAAGGCCTCGGTGTCGAGCGAAGCGCCCAGCACATCGTCGAACCGGCTCAGGGCGAAGAAGTCGTAGCGGTCGTTGCGGTAGAGCGGAGCGTCGTCTCGAAGCACCCGCCAAGCGTCATAGGGAGATCGCCGAAGGTCGTCGTCGTAGGGGTCCCAGTAGGGGACTGACGTGGTATCCGTGGTCACCGCGAACTCCTTGTGCGCTCCCGACTGGTGCTAGTTACGATAGTACAAATACTGCGCATTTGTCTATTGTGGTGCTGCAGCGTCGGAATGCGGGCCCAGGGTCCGCAAGCGCAACCAACGACGTCGGCAGGACCCCCCACATTCCACGGCCGATCCAGGGAGACCGACATGACCCAGAACGTGCTCACCGTGTCAGAGGATGGTCCCGTGCGGATCGTCCGCCTGAACCGACCCGATGCGCTCAACGCTGTCGACGAGGTCCTCCATACGGCCCTGGCCGACATCTGGTCCGAGCTCGACGCAGACCACGACGCCCGTGCGGTCGTGATCACCGGCGAAGGCCGGGCCTTCACCGCAGGTGGCGACATGGAACTCCTGCAGAAGATGGTCGACGACGTGGTTCTGCGCGAGCGGGTACTGGACGAGTCGCGACGGATCATGCGCGACATGATCGGATTTCGGCTCCCGCTGGTGGCCGCCGTGAACGGTCCCGCCGTCGGACTCGGCTGCAGCCTGGCGATGATGAGCGACATCGTCATCATGGATGCGAGCGCCTACCTCGCCGATCCCCATGTGCCCATCGGACTGGTGGCCGGCGACGGCGGCGCGATCACCTGGCCTCTGGCAATGAGCCTCCTGGCCGCCAAGGAGTACATCCTCACCGGCGACCGCATCCCGGCCAAGGAGGCGCACCGCCTCGGTCTGGCCAACCGGGTGGTGCCGGATGGTGAGTGCTTCGGAGCCGCACTCGAACTCGCCCACCGCCTCGCGAAATCACCGCCGCAGGCGGTACAGGACACGAAGCGGGCGCTCAACCAACATCTGGCGAGAGCGGCCAGCGGGGTCGTCGAGTTCTGCGTGAGCGCCGAGTACCGGTCATTCGACACGCCCGAACTCCGGGCGAACATCGCCCGCTTCGCCGAGAAGGGCGGTTGAGTCAGGTGTGCCCAGGGGCGCCGATTCCGCCCATGATGAGATCACGGGTGTAGGCGGCGGCGACCTTCTCGTCGCTCATGTCGATCACCGTCGAGACAGGCAGCCAGATGATGCTGACGATGATGCGCGAGATCCAGTCCGCTGCAAGGGCGATGTCGAGGTCGGCGCGAAACTCTCCACGCTCACGGGCCAACTCGAGCATGGGCACGGTGCGTTCCGCGGACAGAATCGAACTGCGGTGGAGGTCGCCGGTGATCATCCGGCGATACATCTCGACCGAACCCGACGCGAGCTGATCGATCAGCCCGCTGGAGAATCGGATGCTGGTCTGCACCCGTGATTCGATCTTGTCGCCGAGCGACATGTCGTCGGTGATGCTGGCGTCGATGGCATCCCAGTATCTGTGTGCTGAATGGTCCATGACAGCTTCGAGGAGCTGGTCGCGGTCGTCGAAGTACCGGTAGACGGTGCCACGTGAGACGCCGGCTGCGTCGGCGATGTCGCCCATGCTGGTCTTGTTCTCACCGAATTGGAGCAGCATCCGGTAGCCCGCAGCGATGATCCGTCTCCGCATGTCGGTGACTGACGTGTCGACGGCCGTCTCTGTCATTGCGACTTCCTTCCCATCTGTGATCGAGGGTGCTCAAGCATGCCGTGCATCCCCTGGCGATCGGCCGCTGTTTGCCAACGCCCGTCTGAGACGATAGAACAAGTCATGCATATATGTTCTATCACGGCCGATGAGAGGTGAGCAGCATGGCAGCACGACCGATGGAGGGCATCAAGGTGCTCGAGGTTGCGCAGTACACCTTCGTGCCGGCGGCGGGCGCCGTGCTCGCCGACTGGGGTGCCGACGTCATCAAGGTCGAGCATGCGCGCACCGGCGACGGTCAGCGGGGCATCCGGTATCTCGGCACCGCGAAGATGTCGGCCGACTTCAACCCGTTGATGGAGCACGCGAACCGCGGCAAGCGCAGCATCGGACTCGATCTCGAGATGGCGGAGGGGCGCGAAATCCTGCTCGACCTCGCCCGCGATTGCGACGTGTTCCTCACCAACTTCCTCCCGAACGCCCGAAGCCGTCTCGGAATCGAGGTCGACGACATCCGCGCCGTCAACCCGTCCATCATCTACGTCCGCGGGTCCGCCTTCGGTGATGAGGGCCCCGACCGTGACTCCGGCGGCTACGACTTCACGGCGTTCTGGTGTCGAGGCGGAGCGGCCAGCACCTGCACGCCACCCGATATCGACGGTGTGATCGGCCAGCCGGGAGCAGCGTTCGGCGACAGCATGGGCGGCATGACGATCGCCGGTGGGATCGCCGCTGCGCTTCTGCGGCGCGAACGAACAGGAGAGACGAGCGAGATCGACGTTTCCCTGCTCGGAGTCGCGATGTGGGCCAATGGAGTCGCCACCAACGTCGCACTCATGTCCGGCGAGCCATGGTGGGTGCCGCGCAGCGACATGCTGCTCGATGACGCTCGCAACCCGCTGGCCGGGATGTTTCGCACCAGCGACGACCGATGGCTCACCCTGTTCATGCTGCAGCCAGGGAAGTACTGGGCCGACACCTGCGCACACCTCGAACTCGAACACCTCATCGACGACGACCGATTCAATACGACAGAGAAGCTCATGGCGAATGCGAAGGAGGCGCGATCGTTGATCCGACAGCGGATCCTCTCCGCGCCGCTCGCGGATTGGGTCGCCCGCCTCGCAACGCTCGACGGCCAGTGGGCGGTCGTCCAGAACACGGTCGATCTGACCAACGATCCTCAGGCCCGACCGAACGGCTACATCGTGGGGATCACGGACGGCGCCGGCAAGGAGCGCGAACTGGTTGGCAGCCCGGTGCTCTTCGACCGGGAGCCGCCAACGCTCAAGCGGGCGCCGGAGTTCGCCCAGGACACAGAACTCCTCCTGCTCGAGGCCGGTCTCGACTGGGACCGGATCACCGAGCTCAAGGCCCTGGGGGCCATCACCTGACCTGGCTCGCGCCAGCCGACACCTGGGAGGACACCCATGACCACGACCGATGACATCGAAGGCGTTCGCCGACTCCTGGCCGAGTACTGCCTCGCTGCGGATGAATGCCGCTACGACGACTGGGCACGGCTCTTCGGCGACGACGGCGTGATGGTCGCCTTTCGCCGCGACTGGTCGGGATTCGAGGCGCTGACCGGGTTCATCTCCAACGCGCCGCAGGGACTCCATCTCAACACCTCTGTTCGCATCGACATCGATGGCGACCAGGCGACCGCCCTGTCGAACTTCGTGTTCTTCAACCTCGACCGGGAGTTGTCGAGCATGGGGCTCTACGCCGACACCCTCATCCGGGAAGGGGACGGGTGGCGGTTTGCCCGCCGCGAGATCCGCATGGCCAAGCCGGTGCAACCTCAGTCCGACTGAAGGCGCGATTCCGAGTGTGATATGATAGAACAACATATGTGTACTTGTTCCATACGCTTCTGCGACCCGGTTCGATGGACGTGAGCACCGAGGGCGTCTCGACCGCCGATGCCGAGGACTCCGAATGATCGACGTTCGAATCCCCAAGACCGGTGATGCCGTCGAATTCGGCACCATCATCGAATGGCTCGTGCAGGACGGTGGGGTCGTGCACCGGGACCAGCCGATCTATCTACTCGAGACAGACAAGGTCGAGATGGAAATCGACAGCCCCGCCGACGGGGTCCTCAGGATCGTGGCCGAAACCGGTGAGGAGTATCCGGTCGGCACGATCATCGCCACAATCGAACAGGGCTGACAGAGCCGAAAGGAGCCTCCGATGGAGCGCCGCGAGATGGACGACGTCATCTACGAAAAGGACGGGCCGATCGCCCGGATAATTCTGAACAAGCCCGAGAAGGCCAACGTGCAGACCGAGGGCATGGTCTGGAGCGTCAACGACTGCCTCGATGACGCCCAGTACGACTACGACATCAAGGTCGTCATCATCAAGGCCAACGGCAAGGGCTTCTGTTCGGGCCATGACCCGAGTGGCCAGTACCCCTCGTTCATCGCCGAACGAGCGGCCAGTGGCGGAACCTGGCGTGGTCCTGCACGACTGTTCCTCTGGCCGGTTCTGAAACTCTGGGAGTTCCCGAAGCCGACGATCGCCCAGGTCCATGGGTACTGCATCGGCGGCGGCACCACCTGGGGACTGCTGCCCGACATCACCATCTGCTCGGAGGACGCCTGGTTCCAGATGCCACTGGTCCCCGGTTTCGGGCTCCCCGGCCTCGAGACGGTGTTCGAGCCGTGGGTCTACATGAACTACAAGCGGGCAGCCGAGTACATCTACACCGCAAAGAAGGTCGATGCGGCCGAGGCGCTCGATCATGGGCTGATCAACCGGGTGGTGCCGGCCGATGAACTCGAGTCGACGGTCGAAGAGATGGCGGCGACCATCGCACGGGCGCCGACGGTCACCCTCCAGGCAGCGAAGATGAACCTCACCCGGGCATGGGAGACAATGGGCTTCCGCACCCACCAGCAGGCATCCAACGATCTGCAGGCCGTCGTCTCGCACACTCCCGAGTTTCGGAAGTTCCTCAAGGAACTGATGGAGCAGGGCGCGACGCCCCGCGAACGGATGGGTGAGCACAAGAGCGACAGCGGGAGCGAAGACTGAGCCTCGGCGACCCGCCCTGAAGGAGCGTGCCGCGCCGTCAACTCCAGGCCGGCCGCCGGGCATCGAGTCGCACGTCGGGTATGTCGATCCCCGGGTGGGCGAGGATGATCCCGAACAGCTCGACCAGCAGTTCGGCGACATCGCCCACCTCCATCACGTCGAGCGGGATGCCCTGGGCCAACCAGCGGGCCACGGCCACGTCGGCAATGTCGGGGGCGAAATCGGCGGCGAATTCGGTTGGCATGGTGTTGCCCATGACAATGCGCAGAAACCGCCGATCGGGATGTTCGACCCGCCATCCCTCGACCGCAGTGTCGAGCGCCGCCTTGGATGAGGCGTACGAAGCGAGTCCCCAGTGATTGTCGAGCGGTCCTCGGGAGGAGACGAATGCAGTCACGCCGTCAGGCGCGAGATGCTCGAGTGCGGCGGCACAGACCAGGTTGGCGCCGATGACGTTGACCTGGTGATCGTGCGCCCAGGATTCGGGATCGGTCGAAACGAGTGGGGCAAGGGTGCCCCCGCCGGCTGCGTAGAGCACGAGATCGAACCCTCCGAGGGCCTCGTTCGCCGTCGCGACCATCGCCGCCACCTCGGCGACATCCGTCGCGTCGGCGGGGACCTGCACTGCGGAGGTGGCCCCGAAGGCCTCCTCGAGGCGTTCGGAGCGACGTGCGGCAACCGCCACGGTGGCTCCGGCGGTCAGGGCCCGTAGCGCAACCTCGCGGCCGATCCCGGACGAGGCTCCGACAACGAGGATGCGCCGGCGTGCGAGGGATGGGATGGAGTCTCGAGTGTTCACGTCTTGAGAGTAGCGGATATGACACAACAGTACGTTTCGCGTGCATTTGTTCTACTGGTGGAGTAACTTGGATTCCGCCGAGCCGTCGAACCGAGCATCCGGGGGACCCACCATTCGCACCGATGAGATGATCCTGATCTCGGTCGACGACCATGTGATCGAACCGCCCGACCTCTTCGACGGCCACCTGCCGGACCGCTTCGCCGACCGGGCCCCCCGGATCGTGAAGGCCAGGGACGGGGCCGATGTCTGGCGGTTCGGCAAGGTCACCGTCCCGAACGTGGCGCTCAACGCCGTGGCCGGTCGGCCCAAGAGCGAGTACGGCCTCGAACCCCAGTCCCTCGACGAAATCCGACCCGGATGCTGGCAGGTCGACGAGCGGGTCAAGGACATGAACGCCGGCGGGATTCTGGCCGAGATGAACTTCCCCTCATTCCCTGGATTCGCGGCGCGCCTCTTCGCCGTCGAGGACGAAGAGTTCGGACATGCCCTCGTGCGGGCGTACAACGACTGGCACATCGACGAATGGTGCGGCGCCCATCCCGGCAGGTTCATCCCGATGGCGCTGCCCGTGATCTGGGACGCAGAGAAGTGCGCAGCCGAGGTCCGCCGAGTCGCCGAGAAGGGATGTCACTCCCTCACCTTCACCGAGAACCCCCACACCCTGGGTTATCCGAGTTTCCACAACGAGTTCTGGAACCCGTTGTGGGAGGCGCTCGTCGACACCTCGACGGTCCTTTCGATCCACCTGGGCTCGTCAGGCAAACTCGCCATCCCCGCGCCCGACTCTCCCCCCGACGTCATGATCACGCTGCAGCCGATGAACATCTGCTCCGCCGCAGCGGACCTCCTCTGGAGCCCGGCGTTGAAGCGCCATCCCGATCTGCGCATCGCCCTCTCCGAAGGCGGCAGTGGCTGGGTCCCCTACTTCCTCGACCGCATCGACCGCACCTACGAGATGCACCACGAATGGACAGGTCAGGACTTCGGCAACCAGCTCCCCTCGGAGGTGTTCCGCGAGCGGTTCCTCACCTGCTTCATCTCCGATCCGGTCGGCATCGAGTTGCGCCATCAGATCGGGATCGACTCGCTGTCCTGGGAGTGCGACTATCCCCACAGCGACTCCAACTGGCCGCACGATCCAGAGGTGTTGACGGCCCAGTTCGAGCAGTTCGACGTGCCCGACGACGACATCGACAAGATCACCCACCTCAACGCCATGCGCTGGTACTCGTTCGACCCCTTCGCCCACCTCCCCCGCGAGGCATCGACAGTGGGAGCACTCCGGGCGGTGGCCGGCGACCACGACGTATCGATCCGGGCCCGCAACACGCTCGATCGCAGCGGTGAAAAAATTCGTGGTTGGGACAGGGCGATCGACGACGGCGCTGTCAGTGCAGCGTTCCAAGACTGACCGACCACGCCCAGCCAGGCGGGAAAGAAGGGTCCGCAGCCATGCGATTCAGTGACCGCGTCGCAATCATCACCGGTGCCGGAGGCGGTATCGGCGAGGCGTACGCAAAACGGTTGGCCGACGACGGAGCCAGCGTCGTCATCGCCGACATCGACGCCGGAGGCGGCGCAAGGGTCGCAGCGGAGATCGGCGAACAGGCGATAGCGGTGACGACCGACGTGTCCGATCCGGCAAGTACCGACGCGATGGCAAGAGCCGCCGTCGATGCGTTCGGAAGGCTCGACTTCCTGGTGAACAACGCCGCGATCTACAAGACCATGCAACTCGACGGGCTCACGACCGTGCCCTACGAATACCTCGACCATTTCATGAGCGTGAACCTCTGGGGCGCACTGCGCTGCACCCGATCGTGCGTTCCCGCACTGGCAGCCGGAGGCGGTGGTGTCATCGTCAACCAGTCATCGACCGCAGCCTGGATGCCGAGCGGCTTCTACGGCGTGGCCAAGGCCGGGATCAACGCCCTCACGGTCAGCCTCGCCCACGAACTCGGCGGCCAGGGCATCCGAGTCAACGCGATCGCGCCCGGCCCGACAGACACCGAAGCGACCCGCACGATCGTGCCCGAGGAGTTTCGGAAGCACCTCCTCGCAGGCCTCGCGCTCAAGCGCATGGGTCAGGTGGACGACATGGCTGGAGCACTCTCGTTCCTCCTCTCCGACGACGCCGCCTGGGTCACCGGTCATGTGCTCGCCGTTGACGGCGGACAGATCACGAGGATCTGATCGTGACCGTGTCTCCGGACGACCCCTCGGTGCTCCAGGGCCCCCTCATCAACGAACGACAGCGCTCGCGAGTCGAGGGCTACGTCTCGGCCGGCGTGGCCGCCGGCGCCAGGATCACGACCGGTGGCGGTCGGCCGGCGCATCTGCCGCTCGGCTGGTACCACGAGCCGACCCTGCTGGCCGATGTCGACAATTCGATGGCCGTCGCCCGTGAGGAGATCTTCGGGCCGGTGCTGGTCGCGATCCCCTATGACGACGTAGACGACGCGGTTCGCATCGCCAACGACTCGATCTTCGGCCTCTCCGGGGCCGTTGTCGGCTCCGATCACGAGCGCGCCACGGCCGTCGGTCGTCGGATTCGCACAGGGACGATGTCCATCAACGGTGGGGTCTGGTACGGCCCCGACATGCCGTTCGGCGGCTTCAAGCAGTCGGGGGTCGGACGCGAGATGGGCCTGGCGGGGTTCGAGGAATACCTTGAACCCATGTCGTTCGCCCGGGGTACCTGAGGTCGGGGTTCATCACCGACCGGCAGCCTCAACAAGAGGCGACGACGCAAGGAGAGTCTTCCCATGCTTCCAACCACAACCGACACCGACATCTTCACCTCGTCGGCGCCCTTTGCCGATCCGACCGCGTGGCATGCCGCCGTCACGCCGCTGCGCCAGAAGGCGGCGGTCGTCGGACTCACTGCCACGGGGATCGAGCCGGTCTGGGCTGTCCTGCGCCATGCGGAGGTGCTGGAGGTCGAGCGCCAGCCCGAGCTGTTCACCAACTCTCCTGCCTGCACCGTGTCGCAGGCGCACGCCGTGATGATTCCCGACCATGCAGCACCCCAGATGAAGACGCTGGTCGAAATGGATGGAGCCGAGCATCTGGCCCACCGGCTCATCGTCAACAAGTGGTTCCTACCCGGGAGCATCCGGCGGCTCGAACAGGCGATCGCCGAGCGTGCGAGGGAGGCGATCGAGATCATGGCGGCCCATGGGGGTTCGTGTGATTTCGCCCAGGACGTCGCACTGCACTATCCGCTCAAGGTCATCATGACCCTCTTCGGCGTGCCCGATGTCGACTTCGACCTCATGCTCAGCCTCACCCAGACGCTCTTCGCCGCACAGGATCCAGAGTCCACCGATGACGCCCAGGAGGCGATGATCGGCTTCTTCGAATACTTCCAGGTGCTGGCCGACAACCGCCGCGCTGCGCCGACGGACGATCTCGCCAGCCTGATCGCCAATGCGACGGTCGATGGCGAACCCGTCGATGTGCTGGCTGCGTTCGGGCTCTACCTGATCGTCGCGACCGCCGGCCATGACACCACCAGCAGTGCGCTGGCCGGGGGGATGGAGGCACTTGCCGGTCACCCCGACGAGCTGGACGCGCTCCGTCGGGACCCCGCCCTGCTCCCCAACGCGACCGACGAGATCATCCGGTGGGTCAGCCCCGTCAAGCACTTCATTCGCACGGCGCAGCGTGACTATGAACTCTCAGGCGTCCCGATCGCAGAGGGGGACCGCGTGCTGCTGTCGTACCCCTCGGCAAATCGCGACGAACTCGTCTTCGACGACCCCTCCGCCTTCGTCGTGTCGCGACCCAACGCAGATCAGCACATAGCGTTCGGATTCGGGCGCCACTTCTGCCTCGGGGTCCATCTGGCCCGCCTCGAGGTCCGCAAGTTCTACGAACTGCTCATTCCGAAACTGGTTCACGTCGAGGCAGCGGGCCCGTGTGTGCATCTGGCGTCGAACCTGGTGAGCGGGCCGCAACACCTGCCGATCAACTACACACTCCGCTGATCGGCGGCGATGGCATCACGAGGTCACGAGCCGACGATCACGCCGCCGTCGACGGGAAGCAGTGACCCGGTGACCCAGGCGGCGCCCGGCGACGCGAGATAGATCGCCGCCGCACCGATGTCGTCGGCACGGCCGATGCGCCCCAGCGGCGACATCTCGGCGATTGAGTCACCCATCTCCTCGATGGTCGCAGCCATCATCCGAGACGGGAACGGTCCAGGCACGATGGCGTTGACGGTGATGCCTTCGGGGCCGAGTCGCTTGGCGAGGTGTCGGGTGAGTTGGTGAACGGCCGCCTTGCTGGCTGCGTACGAGTAGGTGTCGAGGTCGGGTGCCCGGATGCCGTCGACCGAGCCGATGTTGATCACCCGGGAAGGGGCGTCGTCCGCTGCCGCTGCCCGCAACGCCGGGGCGAATGCCTGGGTGAGGTTGAACACGGCACGCACGTTGAGGTCGAGCACCCGACTCCATGCCTTGTCGGGGAACTCGTCGAAGTCGGCACCCCAGGTGGCCCCGGCGTTGTTCACGAGAATGTCGAGTGACGAAGCGTGATCGGCGTACCGGTCGGCGACATGGGCGCAACCCTCTCGAGTCGAGAGGTCGGCGGTGATGGATCGACAGGTTCCATCGGCTGAGAGCTCGGCAACGGCGCGCTCGAGGTCCTCGGGCTTTCGGGACACGATCGTGACGTCGGCCCCCGCCCGCACGTAGGCAGCCGCGATCATCCGGCCGATGCCGACGGTTCCTCCGGTGACGAGGGCGCGGCGCCCTTCGATCGAGAACAGGCGTTGTACTTCGTGCATGGCTGGGTGGTTCCTACTCTGGACGGTCTGGTCGTCCGGGCGACAGTGCCCGGCGAGAGGTGTACAATAAATCAGATTCTGTTCTGATGTTACACAAGGGGATCGCGTCGATGGCCAAGAACTTCCCTCATCCGCTCCCGTCCGGCTGGTTCGCCGTCGCCTACGCCGACGAACTCGAGGCCGGCTCGGTCCGATCGGTCACCGCGCTCGACCGGGAGCTGGTCGTCTTCCGGACCGGGGACGGAGTCGCCCATGCGCTCGACGCCTACTGCCCCCATCTCGGCGCCCATCTCGGCGTCGGTGGCGAGGTCGTGGGCGACCGGATCCGCTGCCCCTTCCACGCATGGGAGTTCGACGGTTGCGGCACCTGCGTCGAGGTGCCCTATGGCCACACCCCGCCGAATGCCAGGGTCGAGTCCTGGGAGACCCGGGAGCGCAACGGACTCGTCATGGTCTGGTATCACCCCGAAGGCGAACCCCCGAGCTGGGAGGTCCCCGAGATCCCCGAGGCGACGAGCCCCGATTGGTCCGACCCCCAGCGGTTCGAGTGGACCGTACGCACACAGCCCCAGGAGATCGCCGAGAACGTCGCCGACAGTGCCCACTTCCGCTACGTCCACGGCACCCTCAACGTCCCGGACACGGAGACAGTCTTCGACGGGCCGCTGCGCCACAGCCGCAACCCCGTCAGCCTCGACACCCCGAAAGGCAAGGTCGACGGCGAGGTTGTGTCGAGCGCCTTCGGACTCGGACTCGTCACGGTTCGCTACAAGGGGATCTGTGAGACGCTCCAGGTCGGGTCGGTGACGCCGATCGACGAGAACACCGTCATCATCCGCAAGTCGTTCTCCCAACAGCGCGTCGATGGCGCGAATCCGACCGGCGGTGTCGCTGCGGCGCTGATCCGCAACGTGCTGAGCCAACTCGAACAGGACATCCCGATCTGGGAGGCCAAGATCTATCGAGAGCGACCGCTGTTGACGTCGGGCGACGGCCCGATCATGCCCTTCCGCCGTTGGGCCCGCCAGTTCTATCCCGCCGCCGAGGCCGATGGCTGACCCGACCGGTCAACCGTCGATCTTCAGCAGCCGGGCCGCGTTGCCCCGCAGGAACCCGGGCCACACGCTGTCTTTGAACCCGACCGCATCCATGTCGCCCATGATGCGTTCAAGCGACATCCCCATGGGGAAATAGCCGCCGTAGAGGATCTTGTCGGCGCCGCGGGTGTTGGCGAAGTGCACGATGGAGTCGGGGTAGTGGCGGGGAGCAAAGGCCGACGTGGAGTAGTGCAGCCCCGGCCACTTGAGCATGAGCTTCACGGCGAGGTCGTCCCACGGCTCGCACCCGTGACGGGTGACGAACACGAGCTCCGGGAAGTCGTACATCACCTGGTCGATGCGCTCGACCTTCTGCGGCGACATCGGAAAACGGGGGCCCGGCACGCCGGCACACACGAAGATCGGCACGTCGAGTTCCACGCACTTGGCGTAGATGGGATACATCTTCGGGTCGTCGATGGGGACCTGCGGGTTGAAGCCCGACGGGAAGGCGTCGAACGACCGGACGCCGAACTCCTCGTACTGCCGCTCCATGCGCCGCAGACCGTCGACGCTGTCGTGTGGGTACACCCCGCCGGTCGCGAGGAACCGATCCGGGTGATCCCGAAGCGCCTTCTGCCCGACCTCGTCGCGGCACCCCACCAGCCCCCACTCGACCCCGAAGCGATCCATCTCGTGGAGGGTGACGTCGATCGGGTTCTCGGTGCCGTACAGATGCTTGGGAACGTGTCTGAACATGTACTCGACCGGGAAGTCGAAGTCGTCGCGACTCTGTGCGTCCTTGAGCTGCACCCGGAGACGGTCGTAGCCGGTGAAGTCGCTCGCGGGGAAGCCGATCAGCGTGTCGACGATCCCGATCTCGTCGAGCGGAGCAGCCATCAGGCGTCCGGGGTGAAGGTGCGGGTGGCGAACCGCCACGCCCCGTCGATTTGGACGATGAGGTCGGTGTAGCGACCGGAGGTGATCATCGTCGGCCCATCGGGGCCTACGACCTGGACGATGAGATCGGCAGTACCCATGGCGCCGCCCTCGGACGTGCCGATGACCACATTCGAAGCCGTGTGGCGAATGCCGGGGAGCGCGAGCGGGACGCTGAGAGCGAACTCGGCGAGTGCTGCGGTCCCGGAATGGCGGGTGCCCGCCACATCGAGCACACCGTCGGCGGCGAACAACGCCGCGAATGCCTGGCCGTCACCTGCATCGACCGCATGGCAGTAGCGGGGATAGAGGTGTTCGATCTCGACGACGTCGGCGCTTGGAAGAGGATCGTCGGCGGGGACCACGACCCGACTGTAGCCTCCGGCATCACGGTCCGTATCAATAGTACACAATATGTACTTCTGTCCTAATCCCAACTAGAGTGTGGATGTGGACCTCGAGTTGGGAACGCATCACGTCACGCTGCGTGATCAGGTTGGGCTCTTCCTGGACGAGCACTGGCCCGCCGAACGTCGTGACCGCCATGTCCCTGACGATGAGATCCGTCTGTTCCGGAGCCTCGCGATCGAACATGGCTACCTCTACAGGGGCGTACCCGTCGTCTACGGCGGATCGGAGCGGCCGATCGACCCGATCGCCGACGACGTCATCGAGCGCGCATTCACCGAAGCGCGGGCACCGCTTGGCATCGTCGGCCAGGGACCCGACATGGTCGTGCCGACCCTGCTGCGCAACGGCACCGAGGACCAACGGCGGGAACTCATCGCCCCGACGCTCATGGGCGACATCACCTGGTGTCAGGGCTACAGCGAACCGACCGCAGGCAGCGACCTGGCGTCCCTGAGGAGCCGAGCCGAACTCGACGGCGAGGACTGGGTCATCCACGGTCACAAGATCTGGACTTCGGATGCCGATCGGGCCGACTGGATGTTCGGCCTCTTCCGCACCGAGCCAGACGCACCGCGCCACCGCGGCATCACGTTCCTCCTGGTCCCCATGGACCAGCCCGGCGTCGAAGTCCAGACGATCATGGCAATGACCGGTCAACCAGAGTTCGCCGAGGTCTTTCTCACCGGCGCCCGCACATCGGTGCGCTACCAGGTCGGCGAGCGGGGCAGCGGCTGGGAGGTGTCACGCGATCTGCTGGTCAACGAGCGCAACCTCATGGGGTTCCGCCTCCAACAGCTGTTCGAGAGCGTCCTCGAACTCGCTCGCACCCGCAAGATCGGTGGAGCCCCGGCGATCGAACATCCCGGCATTCGCCGCACGCTGATCGACATCGAGTCCGACCTGCTCTCTGCACGCTTCAGCCGATTCCGTTCCCTGACCAATGCTGCCCGGGGCAGGAGCGATCCCAACGCCGACCTCGCCGGAGCGGTGAAGAAGCTCCATGCCTCGACGATGGCGAAGCGACTCACCCAGTTCGGTCTCGATCTGGCCGGCGCCGACGAGGGCCTGCGAGCCCCCGGCGGTGCGTCGGTCGATCTCGGCAGGGCCAATGAACCGGGCGGATGGGCCATGAACTACCTCTTCGCCCATGCCTCCGCGATAGCCGGAGGAGCACCCAACATCCAGCGCAACATCATCGGAGAACGGGCACTGGGCCTGCCCCGTGACCTGCGCACCCCTACAGGGAGATCAGTTTCATGATGACCGGAGACGATTACCGAGCGTCGCTACGCGACGGACGCCGGATCTTCTACGACGGCGAACTCGTCGAGGACGTGACGGTCCACCCCCGGATGCAGGGCTCCGTCGACCTCATCGCGGCCGGCTACGACGCATACGTCGAGCAGGGCCCGGATGCATTCGCTGCCGCCTACACCGCACCCCGCTCGTCCGAAGAGCTCCGGGCGCGGCTCGACCTGCTCACGAAGTGGGACACGTCGCTGGTCACGACGCTCGAGAGCCTGGCCGCACTGCGCACGGCGGCGGGCCGGATCGGCGAGACCGAAGTCCCCTATGGACATCGCATGGAGGCATACATCGAATGGTGCCAGGAGAACGACGTCAGGTGTGTGCAGACGCTCACCGATGCAAAGGGACACCGCGACCGCTCCATTGCCGACCAGGACGATCCGGACGTGTTCACCCGTGTCGTCGAACAGCGACCCGACGGTGTGGTGATCCGGGGCGCAAAGTTGCACATCTCAGCGGCCGCGATCACCCACGAGATGGTGGTCATGCCAACCAAGAAGATGAAGACCGGCGAAGAGCCGTGGGCGATCGCGTGTGCCATTCCGGTCAACGCGCCGGGCGTCACCGTTCTCAATGCCTCGATCTCACCCCGGCTCGAGGAGTTGGAAGAACACCCGTACAGCAAGACCCGATCCATGCCCGAGGGATTCGTGGTGTTCGAGGACGTGTTCGTGCCGAACGAGCGGATCTTCCTCAACGGCGAGGTCGAACACTCGGCGACCTTCGCCCACTCGCTCGGCCTCTGGCAGCGCGCCGGAGGCATCGCCCACATGGCGAAGAACTACGACCTCCTCATCGGTCTCGCCAGATTGCTCGCTGAAGCGAACGGGACGGAGCGGATCGGCCACGTCAAGGACAAGATCGCCGAAATGGTGATCCACGCAACGCTTGTCCGATCCGGGCTCGAAGCCGCGATCACGAACGTCACGACCACGCCGGAGGGCTGGGTCACGCCGAACGAGTTGTACACCAACGCAGCGAAGTTCTTCGGGGCCCGGGAGTTTCCGCGAATGTTGAGCCTGATCCACGACATAGGAGGCGGCTCGATCGTGACTGCGCCGCTGCCTGGCGACCTGGCGAACCCGGAGACGCGGCCACTGGTCGAAAAGTACATGCGGACCATGGAGGGTGTCTCCGGGGAGTACCGGACCCGTCTCTTCCACGCGGTGCGAGACATCACCGCGAGTGATTTCGGTGGCTGGTGGCAGGTCACGGTCTCGATCTCGGGGGGCGGCCTGTACGCCCAGAAGCTCATCACCATGAAGCACTACGACATGAACCACGCAAAGGAGCTCGCGCTGGAGGCCGCAGGCCTCCAGCGGTTCAATCGCTGATGGACTTCGGGCTCACCGACGAGCAGTTGATGATGCAGGACGCGGTGCGCGCCCTGCTCGCGAACGAACATCCTCCCGCAGTCGTTCGTGAGGGGCTCGAAGCCGAAACGGCACACGACCCCGGGCTCTGGTCGATGTTGGCCGGGCTGGGACTCGTCGGTCTGTGCCTACCCGAGGAGCACGGTGGTTCCGGACTCGAACTCCTCGACGCCGCCCTGATGGCGGAGGTCGCCGGAGAAGGGGCGATGCCCGGCCCACTCCTGGGACACCAGCTCGGATCGTTGGCGATCCTGCTCGGCGGCGATCACGACCAGCGCGCCCGCTGGCTTCCGGCCCTGGCGAGCGGAGAGGCGATCGCGACGATTGCATGGGCCGAGCCCGGCGATGTCTGGGAACCCGACCACTGGTCCGTCGAAGTCCGTGACGGCAGATTGTCCGGCACCAAAGCGCACGTTCTCCACGGCAACCATGCGGATGTCATCGTCGTGGGCGGCGCCGGGAGCCGCCTCTTCGTCGTCTCCGCTCCCGGTGACGGCGTCGAGGTGACGTCGTTCGACGGCATCGACCGGACCCGGCGACTGGACACGGTGGTGTTCGATGACACTCCCGTCTCGGAGCTTCCGGAAGGTGTCGCCGCGGCACCCCGGGTCTTCGATGCGGGGCTGGTCCTGCTCGCGGCCGACGCATTCGGCTGCGCCCACCGGTTGGTGAGGGAGACCATCGACTACCTGGACGAACGAGAGCAGTTCGAGACGAAACTGACCCAGTTCCAGGGCATCAAGCACGAACTCGCCAACATGGTCACCGGGTTGGAGCCGACCCGGGCATTGTGGTGGTACGCCGCGCACGCGCTCGATCACATCCCCACTGCGGCCTCCCGGGTAGCGGCCATGGCGCACGCACACATCACCGATTGCTCGATGGCCATCGCCAGAGCCTGCGTCGACCTCCACGGGGCGATGGGCTACACGTGGGAGTCGAACGTGCATCTCTGGTACAAGCGCATCATGTTCGACCGGGCATTCCTGGGGGGACCGGACCGCCAGCGCGACCGGGCCGCATCCATGGGGGAGTGGTGATGAGGTTTGCCGTCGGCATCCCCATCAACTCCGCGCCGCCCGATCCGGAGTTCATCTCGGTCGATGCGATCAGCCGCCTTGCGATCGCTGCCGAGGATGCAGGCTTTTCGGCCGTCTGGTTGACCGAACACCCTGCCCCCTCCGAAGCGTGGCGCACCAGTGGTGGCCATGACGCAATCGACCCCTTCGTCGGGCTCACCGTGGCCGCAACGGTCACCTCGAGACTCCGGCTGCTGACGAATCTCACCGTCGTCCCCTATCGCAACCCGTTCCTGTTGGCGAAGACAGCGGCGACACTTGACGCGCTGTCCGGCGGTCGGCTCATCATCGGGGCGGGGACCGGCTACCTCGAAGCCGAGTATCGGGCACTCGGGGTCGAGTTCGAGGATCGCAACGACCTGTTCGACGAATCGTTCGAGGTGATGCGCAAGGCGTGGACCGGTGAACCGGTGGACCACAGCGGGCGCCACTTCACCGCCGAGGGCATCCGCAGCCTCCCCACGCCGGCACAGTCGCCTCACCCGCCGGTGTGGATTGGCGGCAACTCGAGGCTCACCCGCCGCCGCGTCGCCGCCTGGGCCCAGGGTTGGATGCCGATGCCGAACCCCCGTCGACTCGGCGACCGTCGCCGGACCGCCCATCTCGAATCGATCGATGACCTGCGGGGGATGCTCGCCCATCTGGCGGAGGAGATGGACAAGGCCGCACGTACGGATTCCATCGACGTGATGTGTGCACCGTTCGCCGGGGGCGTCCCCGGTACCACACGCTTCGAGCCAGGGGCCTATGTCGATGCGCTCGGTGAGCTGATCGACGAGGGCGTCGGCTGGTCGACCGTCGGCGTGGCGGCCAGGAGCGTCGATCACGCGCTCGAGAGCTATGCACGTTTCGGCGTCGATGTCATCGACGCCGTCAATTCCCGTCGAGACCGTCCCAGGAGAACCACATGACCATGTCTGTCGAGGAGCGACTTGCCGAGCTGGAAACACGATTGACCAGCGCCGAGGACGAGCTCGCGGTGCACCGCCTGATCGTCCGCTACGGGCTGGCCGTCGATGCCGGCGAGGCCGAGGCGGCGATGGCCCTGTTCACCGAGGACACCGTGTACGAGGTGGGTGCAGCCACGACGGGCATCGACGGCGACCGTGGTCGGGTGCTGCGTATGGAGGGACGCGAAGCGGTCGGGGCGATGGTGCTCTCGGCCCCCCACCAGGCGCTGCTCCCGAACTCGGCGCATACGCCTGGGCCTGTCGTCGTGGTGGTCGATGGATCCGATGCCAGGGCCACGGGGTACACCCGCATCTACGAACGGCGGGGGGAGGACTTCGTCCTGTTTCGACTGGCCCTGAACCACTACGAGTGCGTGAAGAGCGACGGCGCATGGCTCATCCATCGCAGGCGGAGCGAGGTTCTCGGTGGAGATGCGGTGCAGGACGTGATGCGTCTCGGCCTGGAGCTGGCCTGACCGGCCCAGCAGGGGCAGGTTGGATTTTCGCCGACGCGGGGATCAGGTGCCGGAGGCGAACGGCGCTCCACCGCGGAGCATCACCGTCATCATTGCGTGTCGTCTGTCGTCGGCATCCATGTCGCTCGGCGAGACCTCTTGAGCGGGTTGGGCGGATCGTCGGTTCCGGGCCACTGCGGATCCCTCTTGTCGAGAAATGCAGTCCATGCCTCTGCCGTCTCGGGTGTGCCGATGCGTTCCCAATAGCCACCGACGTCCACGGGTGGCAGGGACTGCCACATCTGCCGCTTCATCAGGGCCCGTGCGACCGGGCCGGTCTTGCGCACCCGTTCGATCATGGCCTCGGTCTCGGCGTCGAGATCGGCGTGGGGCACCACACGGCCCACGAGGCCGATCTCGAGGGCCTGTTGCGGAGTGAGCCATTCGCTTTCGTACATCAGGTGATTGGCCCGCAGGGTGCCCACCCTCTGGGGCAGCCGGGCCGCGATGAACGCCTCGTAGACGCCACGGGTGAGATCGGGGATACGGATCCGGGCCTCGTCGGAGGCGATGACGAGGTCGGCGTACATGCTCATCACCATCCCGCCGCCCATGGCGATGCCGTTGATCTTGCACACCACGATCTTCGGAATGCGGCCGAGGGTCTCGAACGGGACCCCGTCGGCCGACTCGGTGAACATGTCCCATCGGCGGCTCGGTGCAGACCTGCCCATGTCGCCGCCGGCGCAGAAGGCGTCTCCGGTGCCGGTGATCACCAGGAACTGGAGTCGGGGTTCGTCGGCCACGATCATCGCCGCCCGCTTTATGCCGTGGTAGCCGTCGCTGGTGATGGCGTTGCGCTTCTCCGGTCGGTCGATCGTGACGGTGAGCGTGTCGCCGAGGATCGAAGCGTGCAACTCGTCCGCCATGAGGTCGATGCCGTGGATCTCGTGGGGTAGGCCGTCGGGAACCGGGGGTGGGGTCATGTCACTGGTCTATCAGTTGAACACATATTGTGCTACTGTCCTATTTGTGCAATGCTCCGGGAATGGCTGGTGAAGGGTTGATCGCTGCGTCTCCCCAAGAGGTCCCTGAGCGTTGGACCCTCGGAGAATGGATGGTACCGAAGGGTCGGTATCTGGACGCAGACTTCCTCGCCCTCGAATATGAGCACCTGTTCCCCAACGTGTGGCAGATGGCGTGCCGCGAGGAGGAACTCGCCCAGGCAGGCAGCTACTACGACTACACCATCGGCCGACAGTCGATCCTGGTCGTCCGCCAGGGCGACGGGTCGATCAGGGCCATGCACAACTCCTGTCCTCATCGCGGCATGAAGATCATCGGCGGCGCAGGCCGTGTCGACGAGTTCCGCTGCCGCTTCCATGGCTGGCGCTACGCAATCGACGGCGTCAACACGTTCCAGTACATGGAGGAGGAGTTCACGGAGCGGCCCACGGAGTGCAACAACCTCCGATCGGTTCACGTCGATACATGGGGTGGTTGGGTGTTCGTGCACATGGGCGATGACCCGGAACCGTTGCTCGAGTGGCTCGATCCGATCCCAACGCTGCTGGCACCCTTCAATCTCGAGGGCATGCGCTACGCCTGGCGCAAGAGCACGATCGTCCCCTCGAACTGGAAGACGCTGGTCGATGCGTTCATCGAGGGATGGCACAGCACCGGCACCCACCCGCAGATGCTGCGCCTCGACGAGGGCGACCCGCCTTCAGCCAGACCCGCAACGGTGGATGAGTTCGCCTTCGGTGCGTGGACTCCCACTTTGATGTACCGCAACCACTCCCGGTTCATCTACACCCAGCGCCCGTTCACCGGAAAGGTGGACCCGGTGCGGGCCGAGCGGGTCGGTCGACCCGAATATCACGCAGCGCTGATCGCCTACGAGAAGAACCACATCGGCTCGATGGCCACCGAACGCGACGTACGGGCGGCGGAGTCTCTCATCGGGAGCGACTTCGAGGGGCCCATGTTCCTCGCCTACCTCGCAGCGTGCAAGAGGCTTGCCCACGATGAAGGGGTCGAGGGGTACCCGGACATGTCCGCCGAGGAGTACTCGGCCGGCAATGGAGACTGGCACGTCACCCCCACGATGGTGTTCCTTGCCGAACAATCGTGCCTGCTCGGCTATCGCATGCGACCCAACGGTGACGACCCCGACTCCTGTATCTGGGATGTCTGGTCGCTGGAGCACTTCCGGTCCGATGAGATTCCTGAGACGAAGTGGGAGAGCTACCCCACCTGGCGCGACCACGACTGGGGCCAGTTGATCACGCAGGACCTGAAGAATCTCGGCGACATCCAGCAGGGGATGCACAGCATCGGTTTCACGGGCCTCTGGTTGAACCAGAAGCAGGAAGGCTCGATCATCAACCACCACAGGATCGCCGACCGATTCCTGTTCGGCGTCGACCACGGCGAGCCGCCGCCATTCGAACCGTGACCCTGCGCGCATGACGAACACCCACCCCGAGGGACACCCGATGCATCAACATTCGAACGACGAACTGCTGGCGATCTATCGCACCATGCGTCGTATCCGCGCCGTCGACGAACGGTGCCGGAGGGGGCTCAAGGCCGGCGAGTTCGCCTTCAGCATGTGGTCACCCGAGGGGCAGGAGGCGATCTCGGCGGGAACAGCGGCAGCGCTCCGACCCGACGATCAGTGGATCACCACGTACCGTTGCATTGGCGACGCAGTGGCAAAGGGGGTGACGACCGAGTCGCTGGTCGGTGAGTTCCTCGGGACCACCATCGGAACATCGGGTGGCCGAGGCGGCGCCATGGGCGTGAACGCCCCGGATGTCGGCCTGATGGCGA
>Ga0208879_1000536_pt1 | contig 38991 bp, 37 predicted proteins | sample Knorr_S15_td_Bot_FD_185605 | JGI IMG/M metagenome (GOLD analysis project Ga0208879, IMG submission 185605) | Marine microbial communities from Southern Atlantic Ocean transect - Knorr_S15_td_Bottom_ad_5009_LV_A (SPAdes) (version 2) | ecosystem: Environmental > Aquatic > Marine > Oceanic | place... | reverse complement strand
ATGCCCATCGGCATTCCGGGGTGACCTGATTTTGCTTTTTGGACAGCATCAGCCGCTAAAAAACGGAGTGCGTTTGCCATGTCATTATGGAGTGGAGGAGCAGTCATGTTTAAATCAATAAGCTAAATAATTAAAAATAAAGTAGTCTAATTCTATTTCCTAGATTCTAATTTATAGTCTCTAGTTTCTAGATTCTAGTCTCTAGATTGCGTGATGTCCCAGAGCTGCCTTCACCATGTGATAGGCAACCAAAAGTTGAGTCAACATCAAAGGATGACTTATTCGGTTAATTTTTTCCATTTCTTCAATGGAACGGGTATTTTCGCGCAAATGTTGTGCTTCAGGAATCAGAGTCCACAATAATTCTTCAAGTTTACTTGCACGATGTGTTTCAATACTACCATGAATATCAAGAATATCGACAGGTTTCCCATCTCTGTCCCGTACCAAATCAAGAGAAATGCCTGTTTTCGCGCCAACATCCAGTAAAGATGTCAGATCCGGATGGGGCAAAGTTGGTCTTAAAGTATGCCGGACGTTAAGTTTTGGACCAACTTCATCTTCATTGCCTTCCGGCCGATAAAACTGAATCACCATATCAGCAAAAGTACGCTGCGGATGAATGAAAGCCGGACTATCATCTTTCCTCTTTTCCAGTGAGGCCAACACTTGTTCTTCAGTATAACCGCGCTTGGTTGTATCCCGAATTACTTTCCAGCGAATCCGTAATTCTTCCTCCGGATCTAAATATATTTTAACATCATAATTATTACGCATTGCTCTGGTACTGTAACCAAGCAATCCCTCCACCACAATATATGGTTTCGGCTCAACATACACGGCAGGTTTAAAGGTTCCATCATTATGACTGTAAATCGGTTTGATGATGGCTTTGCCGTTGCGCAAACTATTCAGATCATTTTCAATAATGTCCAAGTAGTTACATTTTAGATCAAGAGCAGATGTGCCGTTTTCGGCTCGTTGTGCTCGGTTGTACTTGTGATAATCGTCTGTACAAATAGTCACAACTTGATCTTTTCCAAGAATTTCAGCAACACCTGCGGCTAGAGTGGTTTTACCCGCAGCTGAATCTCCTACAATCCCGAGAATGATCGGGCGGTCGTCTACACGATTCATTGGCATTGTTTCTCCTTTTTCAAGTTGAATATTTAAAGTTACTAACAGCCACGTTCTTTGACTTCGACTTCAGTTATATTTTTTGCTACTAAAATAGTTTTATCTATTGTGCCAGTTCGTCAAGGACACTTTTTCTTTTGAAGCACCGGTCACAATCAGAGTCTCTGTACGTAAATGATGTTTCGTGAGTTTAACTCCACTAAACAGCAATCCGGAAGTAATACCGGTAGCGCAAAAATGAACATCGTTTGAGCTGATCAATTCATCTCGGTCATACCAGCGATCAGTTTCCAAACCCACGTTCCTAACACTCACAATCTCTGTGGCAAGTTGTGGATCTATTCTGCCAAGAAATTCTCCGCCCATTGCTCGAATCGCGCATGCTGAAATTATTCCTTCCGGAGTTCCACCTGTACCCATCAAAACATCTACTTCAGTATCCGGAATTGCCGCCATTAAGGCTCCCGCAACATCACCTGCCGGATAAAGGGTCACGCGTGCGCCTGCATTATGAATCTCTTCAATAAGGCTTCGATGCCTAGGCTTATCCAAAACAAAGACGGTTAGATCTGCCAAATCTTTTTCAATTAACGTGGCCACAGTTTGAAGTTTTTTTTCGGTGGGCCACTCCATATCTATCTTGCCTCTTGTTTCAGCAGGAGCAGCAAATTTTTCCATATAAAACGCAGGGCCGGGATCAAACATTGTGCCCCTTGGCGCAGTCGCGATCACAGCCATTGCGTTAGTTTGACCACCGGCCAAATAGGTTGTTCCTTCTACAGGATCGACCGCAATGTCCAGGTGGTCTTCGGCATTTTCATCGCCAAATACTTCGCCGTTGTATAATTGAGGCGCTTGGTCCTTTTCACCCTCACCGATGACAACTGTGCCGTTCAGTTTTATCTCTGTCAGCGACTTTCTCATTGAGTCAACTGCGGCTTTGTCTCCTCCTTCTTTATTACCTCGACCAATCCAGTTATAGGAAGCCAACGCCGCTTTTTCGGTAACTCTACGAAGTAAGTAAGGAAAAATCAAGTCGTGGGTATCCACGCTGTACATAACAACTTTGCTGCTAAAAATTTTAGTTCTATTTGATTAATGTTGAACAATAATACTATACAAAAAATAATATTCAAACCTTCAAATAGGTAGGGGATATATTTCTTTTCAGTAGGTGAATACTACCCAAAAGGGTTGTGTTTTTAACTATTTTCAACTCAAAGCTTTGGCGGCAATATCCTTCCTAAAATGTATTCCTTTAAAATACACATCTTCCATCAGGGAATAGGCACTCTTTCTGGCCTCCGCAATGTCAGCACCTTGCGCGCTGATTCCTAAAACACGACCGCCGTTTGTCACAAGCAGTTCATTTTGGATTACTGTTCCGGCGTGAAAAATGTTTGTTTCTGCTCTGATAGTATGAGGAAGTTTGATCGGCAAGCCTTTGATCGGAGGTCCTGGATAACCTGGTGCTGCCGCAATCACACAAACAGAAGCTCCGTCTTTCCAACGTAATTTTATTTCATGAAGTCGTTTTTCGGCGACTGCCAAAAAGATTCCTGCCAAATCATTCTCTAAACGAGGCAGAATCACCTGAGTTTCCGGATCACCAAAACGCACGTTAAACTCAATCACTTTGGGACCATTTTCAGTAATCATTAAACCGGCATAAAGTATACCGCTAAAAGGAGTCCCTTCCGTAGCCAAACCTTCTGCAACAGGACGGAGTACGTGTTCTTCAATTTCCGGAAGCCATTTTTCGAGATGCGGAACCGGAGAATACGCTCCCATACCACCTGTATTTGGTCCACGGTCTCCATCAAAAACGGGCTTGTGATCTTGTGATGGAACCATCGGTAAGACAGTCTTGCCTTCCACAAAAGCCAGCACGGTCATTTCCTCTCCGCGTAAACATTCCTCGATCACAACTTTTGTTCCGGACTCTCCAAAAATTTTCTGAAGCATGGCAGCTTTCAGAGCCGCTTCAGCTTCTTCAATTGTTTCAGCAACGGTTACGCCTTTACCTGCCGCCAAACCATCTGCCTTAATCACAATCGGCGCACCCTGCTCCTTGACATAGTCCAAGGCTTCCGTAAAATCATCAAATTCACGGTAAACGGCAGTGGGAACATTGAAGCGTTCCATCACTTTTTTTGCGTACGCTTTACTTCCTTCTAAACGTGCTGAATCCTGATTTGGACCAAAAATTGGCAAGCTTCTTTTTTCAAAGAGATCCACAATTCCGTCTGTTAAAGGATCTTCCGGACCAACCACGGTTAAGTCAATTTTGTTTGCTTCCGCATAATCTGCCAATTCGTAAATTTGCTTCGCCTGCAAAGGCACACATACCGCGATTTCAGCAATCCCAGGATTTCCAGGCGCACAATATATTTTGTGTTCGGCATCACCTCCTTTGAGTTTCCAGACTATGGCGTGCTCACGTCCGCCTCCGCCTATTACTAAAATTTTCATTTACCTTTTCTGCTGAAATTTCTGAATTGCTTTGGGCAGTAATTGGTGTTCCAGAGAATGGATTTTTTTTGCTAAACTTACTTCCGTGTCTTCCGGATCAACGTTTACTTTCTGCTGTAAAAAAATCTGACCGGTGTCCATTCCCGCATCAACAAAATGTACGGTGACGCCGGTTTCTTTCACACCCGCACGCCATGCTTGTCCGATCGCGTCTATTCCTGGAAATGACGGCAGGAGTGAAGGATGCAGATTTATCATCCGTCCTTCCCATTTTTCAAGCAGAACGGTTCCAATCAAACGCATGTAACCAGCCAAAACAACAAGCTCAATTTTTGCTGTTTTCAACTTGTCCGCAATGAGAGTTTCAAAAGAATTTTTGTCCGGATAATCTTGAGGACGAAAAATGAAATCCGGAATCCCGCGCTTTTTAACTTCTTCCACAACGGGCGCGTCCGGACGGTCACAGACAAGTAAATCAAGTGAAACTTCTTGAAGTTCCTCTGCAAGAATTGCAGCGTGAATTGCCAGCAAATTGGATCCTCGTCCGGAAGCAAAAACAGCAATCCGCATTTTTACACCCACCGCACTTCGGCTTTGTTTCCGGAAACAATTTGACCGATACGGAAAACCGTTTCGCCGTTTTGTTCCAAAATTTCTTTCGCCTTTTTTTCCGCAGATTCCGGAATGCAAATCACAAAGCCGATGCCCATATTAAATACCGGAAACAGTTCCTCATCCGGAAGTCCACTTTCTTTCCGGAGAAAAGAAAAAACCGGCAAATCCGGCAGGGCACTTTTTTCAATTTCCGCAACTGTGTTTTCCGGAAGCATCCGTGGAACATTTCCGGGCAAACCTCCACCCGTAATGTGAGACATTCCCCGCACATCGATAACTTCCAGTAATTTCAAAATTGATTTGACGTAAATCCTGGTTGGAATCAAGAGTGCTTCGCCAATAGTTTTGGCTGTTTGTGGAAGAGTCTCGTTTAATTTCAGCGACTGTTCCGCAAGTATCCGGCGAACCAGAGAAAAACCATTGCTGTGAACTCCGCTTGAGGCCAGTCCCAGTAAAACATTTCCGACTTCAATTTTGCTGCCGTCAATCAATTTTTCGCGTTCCACAACTCCAACCGCAAAACCTGCCAAATCGTATTCACCTGATTCATACATACCGGGCATTTCCGCCGTTTCTCCGCCAAGTAACGCGCATCCGGATTTTAGACAGCCCTCGCTGATTCCTCGCACAACTGATTCTACTTTTTGCGGATATAACTTTCCACAAGCCAAATAATCCAGAAAAAACAGTGGTTCCGCACCCTGAACTAAAATGTCGTTGACGCACATTGCCACCAGATCAATGCCGATTGTGTCATGCAGGTCTAGTTCAAAAGCTAATTTCAGCTTTGTTCCTACACCGTCTGTTCCGGAAACGAGCACAGGATTTTTGTACTTGCTCTGGTCAAGTGCGAACAATCCGCCAAATCCTCCAAGTCCACTTAAAACTTCCGGACGCAAAGTCCTCTGCGCTAACGGTTTGAGCCGTTCAACGGCATCATCCGCAGCAGCTAAATCAACTCCGGCTTTCTGGTAGGCTTTCAAGGTTTATTCTTTGAGTTAATGTTTTTTGCTATTGCGGAATTAACAAGTCGGCGTAGGATAGTTTCCATTGAAGCAGGCCAGACAATGTCCTTGATTCGCAGAGACATCCTGGCGGTTTGTTGCAGCAATCATCCCTTCAGCAGAAATAAAATGTAAAGAATCCGCACCAATTTTTTGACAAATTTCTTCCGGAGTCTGGGTAGCGGATATCAATTCCATCCGCCGTGCAGTGTCAATGCCGTAAAGACATGGATGTTTGATCGGCGGAGAAGTGACGCGCATATGAACTTCAGTGGCACCTGCGGCCTTTAATATTTCCACAATCCGCCCGCTGGTTGTACCGCGTACAATTGAATCATCCACCAGAATTACACGTTTTCCTTCAACTGCTTTTCGCACAACACTGAGTTTCATCCGGACACCTTTACGTCGTAACTCCTGGTTAGGCTGAATGAAAGTGCGCCCCACATAACGGTTTTTCATCATGCCCAATTCGTAAGGCAAACCGCTTTCCTCTGCAAAACCAATCGCTGCGGCCAGTCCGGAATCTGGAACGCCAATCACCACATCCGCTTCTGTAGGAGCTTCCCTGCAGATTTGACGTCCCATTTCTTTTCGTACATTGTGGACGCTGATAGCGTCGATTTCACTGTCCGGACGTGCGAAATAAATATATTCAAAAGAACAAATCGAGCGTGAACTTGGTTCCATGAAAGTATGTGAGTGCAAACCTTCCGCGTCAATTACCAACATTTCACCCGGCACAATTTCCCGCACAAATTCCGCGCCACACACATCCAGAGCGCAAGTTTCGGAAGCCACCACCCAACCGTTATCAAGTTTCCCCAAAGCCAACGGATGAAACGCCCGTGGATCTTGTGCAGCAACCAGTTGAGTTTCTGTCATAAAAATCAGTGCATACGCGCCTTCGATAACACGCAACGCATCCTGAATCGCCTGTTCAATCGGCGGACCGGAACGTGCGATGAGATGCGGTATCACTTCCGTATCACTGTTCGTTTGAAAAATTGAACCCTGCCTTTCCAACTGATTGCGCAGCCGTTTTGCATTAACCAAATTTCCGTTGTGCGCAATCGCGACTCGACCGCCCGTGTATCGAAAAACTAGCGGTTGAGCATTAAGCAACCCGCTGTCACCGGCAGTGGTATAGCGCACATGTCCGATAGCAATGTGACCTTCAAGCTGGAGATGTTGATCCTGCGCAAAGGCTTCCGTCACCAGTCCTGTACCACGATGCGTATGAAATTTTTCTCCATCTGAAACACAAATTCCCGCGCTTTCCTGCCCACGATGCTGAAGCGAGTGCAGCCCAAAATATGTCAATTCCGCTGCTTGAGGATTATTAAATACTCCAAAAATTCCACACATATCTGTATTGCTTATGATGTTAAAGTAATAAATTAAACCGCTAAAAAAATCATCTTCCGCCCGAAACTTCGAGCAATGCGCCTGTTGTATATGAGGATTCGCTTGAAAGCAGCCACATAATTGCCCTCGCTACTTCCTCAGGTCTTCCTCCTCTTTTCAATGGAATACTGGCTTTAATACGTTCCACACGTCCGGGTTCGCCTCCGCTGGCATGAATATCTGTATCGATCACGCCGGGCCGTACTGCATTGACACGGATTCCTTCCTCTGCGACTTCCTGCGCTAGTCCTCTGGTAAAAGTATCAATTGCTCCTTTAGATGCGGCATAATCTACATATTCTCCGGCGCTCCCAAGTCTTGCCGCAGCTGATGATACATTGACAATCGCTCCACCATTTCCTCCATTTTTAGTGGACATCCGTTTGACCGCTTCCCTCGCGCACAAAAAACTACCTGTAATATTTGTCAAGAAAACACGGTTTAAGCGTGCTGCATCCATATCCTCAATTCGCATTTTCTTTTCCAGAATACCGGCATTGTTGACAAGCGCACTGATCTTTCCCAGGCGCTCATCCACCGTGCGAAACAATTCCATGACCTCTTCTTCCTGAGAAATGTCTGCACCGACCAAAATCGCACGCCCACCGTCAGCTTTAATTTCAGCTACGATCTGTTTTGCGGCTGTTTTATTTTTTAAATAATTCACACAAACAGCGTATCCACTTCTGCCTGCAATCAGCGCTGTTGCAGCACCAATTCCGCGACTACCTCCAGTAACGATCAGTACCTCATCCATCTTTATAACCTTGAAATATACAGTTCAAAATATTTTCAAATTTAAATTAGCGCTGCATTTCACGTCCAATCGCGTTTTGCCACAAATCGCGTATGGTTCGTAATTCTGACTGAATCACCGGAGCACCTTTCAAGGCAATCTCAAAATTTTTCGCAGCGCCGGAAGCTCCGGTGGCGGAAATTTCTGCGGAAACCACAGTGCCGATCCGGGAACACGGTACACCTTTTTCCAGCATCGATGCTTCTACGCTCTCTACTTTTTCCGGAGTAACACTCAACAAAATCCGGGATTGCGTTTCGCTGAATAAAGCTACGTCCGGACGCAAATCAATCTTCCAATCCACTATAATTCCAAAGTCATTTGTGCAGGAAGTCAGCAAGGCCAAAGCCAGCCCGCCTTGCGAAAGATCATGTGCCGAAACCACATTTCCGGAGCGGATACTTTCGAGAACGGCTTGCTGTAAAGTTTGCTCTTTTTCCAAATTAAGTTCCGGAGGCATTCCGGTAATTTCACCCATTTGCATTTGCTGAAAAGCACTTCCGCCAATTTCGTTTTTTGTTTCGCCCAGCAGGAGCAAAACGTCACCTGAATTTTGAAAAAACTGAGTCGTCGTGTGTCTGTTATTTTCAATCAATCCTACCACCCCTACCACCGGAGTTGGGTAAATCGCTGTAAGGCCCGCTTCGCCCTCAGTTTCGTTATAGAGGCTTACATTTCCACCTGTTACAGGCAATTTAAGAAAATCACATGCCTCTGCCATTCCGCAAACAGCTTGCTCAAGTTGCCAAAATATTTCCGGCTTTTCAGGATTTCCGAAATTCAATCCGTCAGTAATTGCCAAGGGACGTCCTCCGGAACAAACCACATTCCGCGCGGCTTCCGCCACCGCAATTTTAGCACCTGTTTTTGGATCAAGGTAAACATAACGTGAGTTGCCGTCAATGCTTAAAGCAAGAGCTTTGTCTGTGCCTTCCACACGCACCACAGCCGCGTCTGATCCTGGGCGCACTGATGTGTTGGTGCGTACCATAAAATCGTACTGCTGATAAACCCATGATTTTGATGCCAATTCCGGAGTTTGAATCAGTTGTTCAAAAACGCTGTTTAAATCTTCCGGCACGTCCCATGTTATTGTGGATTCCTTTTGCCGTTCAATAACGGCTTGCGGCTTTTTCGATTCACGCTGATAAATCGGAGTCGCGCCGCAAACTGTTTTTAAAGGCAATTCCGCAACCGATTCTCCATGATGCTTGAGCCGCAAAACCGGTTCTTCAATCACATATCCAACGGTGACAGCCGGAACATCCCATTTTTTGCAAATCTCAAAAACATCTTCTTCACGTCCGGGATTTGCCACAAACAGCATCCGTTCCTGTGATTCAGAAAGCATGATCTCGTAAGCTGACATATTTTCAGCACGTTGCGGCACCAAATTCAAATTCAGTTCCATGCCTACTCCGCCTTTGTCCGACATTTCCGTACTGGAGCAAGTCAGTCCCGCCGCGCCCATATCCTGTACGCTGTAAATCGCGCCGCTTTCGTAAACTTCCAAACAGGCTTCAATCAGCAATTTCCCCATGAACGGGTCACCAACCTGAACTGCCGGCCGTTTCGCGTCCGAATCCTCATTCAGTTTTTCTGAGGCAAAAGTCGCTCCGTGAATACCATCTCGTCCAGTCGCCGCTCCTACGTAAATCACTGATTTTCCGATGCCTTCTGCTCTACCGTGTTGAAGCTGATCGTGTCGTAGAATTCCCACACCCATTGCGTTAACCAGCGGATTTCCGCTGTAGCATTCATCGAAACAAACTTCTCCGCCCACAGTTGGCACGCCAATACAATTGCCGTATCCCGCGATTCCGGCTACCACATTTCCAAATAGATAACGTGAACGACTGACATTAGATTTTTTCGAAGTGGACTTTCCACAGGTGAGCGGTCCGAACCTCAAAGAATTCAGCACCGCAATCGGACGCGCACCCATCGAAAAGATATCACGCAAAATCCCTCCAACTCCAGTCGCTGCTCCCTGATATGGTTCAATCGCGGAAGGATGATTGTGGCTTTCTACTTTAAAAACAACCGCATATCCGTCACCTATATCAACGACCCCCGCGCCTTCTCCTGGTCCTTGCAAGACTTCCGGACCATCAACCGGAAAACGGGAAAGCAACGGTTTTGAATTTTTGTAGGAACAATGTTCTGACCACATAACTCCGAAAATTCCGGTTTCGGTGAGGTTCGGCCGCCGTCCGAGCAGTTCGACCACGAGTTCATATTCCGAATCGTTGAGGCCCATTTGCCGATAAACTTGTTCACTCTTAATTTGATCCGGGGTAGGTTCCTTAGGATTCATCAGTCGTATATTTTTCAGTATTCACATCAATCCATAGTTTGAACACAACTCGGCAATTATTCATCGTCGCTTTTATTCTCAATTTCCTGGTACTTTTCAAGACTATTTTGTTACTTTTATTTCAAGTGATTCTTGATGTTTCCGCTCAGGAACCACGCTCAGGAAACAACTTTTCATCAGCTTAGACTCGCCCCTTCACCAGCCCCTTAAAGATTCAAATAAAATACGACCATCTGAAGTTCCCATCCATTCTGTCATGGCCCGTTCAGGATGCGGCATCATGCCGAGAACATTTCCCTCTGAGTTACAAATCCCCGCAATGTTGTCCACAGAACCGTTTGGATTGCTGCCGGAATAACGAAAAACGATTTGACCGTTATCTTCCAGTTTCCGCAGTGTTTCAGCATCACAAGTGTAGTTCCCCTCACCGTGTGCAATCGGAAAGCGTACAGGAATGTCGGCTCTTCCAGCGTAGCCGGAAGTGAATGGGGTTGCAGTGTTTGAGACTTCCAATTCAACGGTCTTGCAAATGAAACGAAGTCCGGAATTTCGGTGCAGTGCGCCGGAAAGAAGCCCGCATTCAGTGAGTATCTGGAAACCGTTGCAAATGCCCAGTACACGCACACCGGAATCCGCTGCCTTGCGTAAAGCCTTTAGAATTGGAGTGCGTGCCGCCAAAGCGCCTGCTCTCAAGGCATCGCCATAGGAAAAACCTCCCGGCACCAAAATCGCGTCAAAACCCTGTAATGATTCTCCTGCATACCAAACATACTCCGCATCTATTCCATCCACAGAATTTGCGGCTTTGTAAAGATCATAATCACAGTTTGATCCAGGAAAAACAAGCACCGCACAGCGCATCATGCCTCCACAATTTCAAAGCTGTAATCTTCAATCACCGCATTTACGAGCAGCGCCTCACACATTTCTTTCAGCCTTGATTCGGCTTTTTGAGAATCTTTTTCTACCAACCAGACTTCGATCGATTTTCCGATCCGCACATTATGAGCCTCCGGAAAACCGAGGGTTTGTAGAGAGTGCTGAACAGCCTTACCCTGTGGATCCAGCACGTCTTGTTTTAGCGAAACTGTTACAATTCCTTTGAGCATGTAAACGGCATGAGTTTGAGTTTATGAGTTTGCTGTTATGCGTTTTAAAACTTCGGCATAAGCATCTGTCACTCCGCCAAGATCACGGCGGAAGCGGTCTTTGTCCATTTTTTCATGAGTCTCCGCATCCCAGAATCTACAGGTGTCTGGAGAAATTTCATCGGCCAGCAACAAATTTCCGGAAGAGTCACGCCCGAATTCAAGTTTGAAATCAACCAGTAACAAACCACGAGGCGCCAGCAATTTCAGTAAACAATCATTGACTGCCAATGCCCTTTTCCGTAATTCATTTAACTCGTCATCTGTTGCTAATCCAAGTGTGTGAATGTGTACATCAGCCAGCAGAGGATCACCCAAATCGTCGTCTTTGTAGTAAAATTCTACAATCGGTTTCGGCAACTTACGCCCCTCGTCCCAACCAAGACGCTTACTCAATGAACCTGCGGCGATATTTCTGGTCACAACTTCCAAGGGGACAATCTTTACACGCCGCACCAATTGTTCGGTGTCAGAAATTTTTCTGACAAAATGACTCTCTATGCCTTGCTCAGCAAGATAGTTGAAGAAGAAAGAAGTGATTTCGTTATTGAGCTGTCCTTTGCCTTCCAGTTTTTCAAATTTTTCACCATTGAAAGCAGTCGTGTCGTTTTTGTATGCAACCCGAACAATTTCCGCATCATCTGTGGAAAATATTTTTTTGGCTTTGCCTTCGTAGAGCAGAGTTTCGGACATTATTTTTTGTTATTGTTGATGCATTCGTAATTAGTTGTCATTCCCGCGAAAGCGGGAATCCAGGAACTTGTAAGTATCTGAAATAATGGATTCCCGCTTTCGCGGGAATGACAAACATGGGTGTCATTACGACTTTTTACGGTTCCATCATTGTTAACTTCAATTTAAAATAGAACCTAAATTAAGACTATTTTACGCAGTTCCAGCACGAAAATAACTAAAGCATTTTGGAAAGCAAAGCGGCGTCCCAAATACCTAGTTTCCGCAGAGGCTCCAGCAATGATTCCAGCGAGTCTGACGTCAAATTGAGATGCCCCATTTTGCGTCCGGTACGGCAGTCCTGCTTTCCGTACAAATGCAGTTTTGCTTCAGGAGGCAAGTCTTTCAATTTTTCCAGCAGCAGAGGTAAATGCTCACCCAAAATATTGAGCATTACGGCAGGTTTATACAATTCCGTTGAACCCAGCGGCAAATTAGTTATCGCCCTCAAATGCTGTTCAAACTGCGAGGTCACACACGCGTTTTGAGTAAAATGTCCTGAATTGTGCGGACGCGGCGCAATCTCGTTGACCAGTAATTCACCATCCGCTAAGACAAACATTTCTACTCCAAGTACACCTACAAGTTCCAACCCTTCCGCAATTTTTTTTGCCACATTTTGTGCCTGCTCGCTCACTTCAGAAACTAACCTAGCAGGTATTCTGCTGATGGTCAGTATATTTTTTTTGTGTAAATTTTCTACAGGTGTAAAACAGCGGATTTCACCCAAACGGTTACGAGCGACAATCACTGAAATTTCCCTTTCGAACAGTACAAACTGTTCTGCGATAATTTCTGTTTTTGCCTGATTAAGCGCGGCAAACGCATCCGGAATTTGCTCCGTTCGGGAAATTCTGGCCTGCCCCCTGCCGTCGTATCCTCCGGTGACGGTTTTGAGCATCAACTCACCAAGTGCATCGAAGGCTTCTAAAACATCATTCTCAGTTGTTATTTTTTGGAAGGGAGAAACCTGAACAGCGAGTTTTTCCAGAAAGGTTTTTTCTCGCAAACGATTTTGAGAAATTCGGAGAAGTTCACTGCCTTGAGGGAGGTCCACCCTTTCCTCCAGCCATGAAACCGAGTCCGCGTTTACATTTTCAAACTCGTAGGTTACAACCACACAAGAAGCAGCTAATTCCGCTAACGCTTCTTGGTCATCATAGGCGGCAGTAATCTGAGCAGCACCAACGAGATTTGCGGGACAGTTTGGATTTGGGTCCAGCACGATAAAACGGAAACCCATGGCATGACCTGCAAGAATCAGCATTTGTGCCAATTGTCCTCCACCAAGAATACCAATCATGGTTCCGGGTTGTAAAGATTCCGGAACTGAATTCATGGCAATTCCGCTTCCAAGACGGATTTACGGATTCTTTCACGCCAGCGTACTAAACGCTTGCGAAGTTCCGGATCATGAATGGCGAGAATTTGCGCGGCCAGTAATCCTGCATTGTGCGCACCGGCTCCTCCAATGGCCAGAGTCGCAACCGGAACTCCGCGCGGCATCTGCACAATCGACAACAAAGAGTCTTGTCCACCCAGAGCAGACGTTTTTACCGGAACACCGATTACCGGCAGCAGAGTTTGCGCCGCTACCATTCCGGGCAGATGTGCCGCTCCTCCGGCTCCTGCAATGATGATTTGTAAACCTCGACCTTCTGCCTGTGTCGCATAAGCAGCCATCCATTCCGGTGTGCGGTGCGCTGAAACAACTCGTTTTTCGTAGCAGACGTTCAACTCGTCCAGCACATCACAACTTTCCTTCATCGTTTCCCAATCGGACGTGCTGCCCATGATGACTCCAACCAGAACTGATTTTTCCTTTTTCTGTGCCATTTTATTTTTTGCTGATGAAATTACAATCCATAATAATCTGCCAAACGTTCAAATCCCGGACGTGAATTTTCGATGGTCTCAGTAGTACAACACATAGAAATTCTAAAATGTCCCGGGCCGCCAAAACCGGTTCCTGGAACCAGCAAAATGTTTTCTTCCTGTGCCCGTTTTACAAACGCCACATCATCAGGATCAGGCGACTTGGGGAAAATGTAGAATGCACCTTGAGGTTTGATTGCTTCAAATCCTAACTCACTGATCATGGAAAAAATTTTGTCTCGTGATTTTTCATAAACCGAGATGTCAACCCTAGCATTTCCGAGCAAAGGCAATATTTTCTGCATCATTGCCGGAGCATTCACAAATCCGAGGATCCGGTTACACAACACGAGGGCCTGACACAGTTCCTCGCCGTCAACTACATCCGGATGAACTGCAATGTATCCGATGCGTTCTCCGGCAAGTCCTAAATCTTTGGAATGCGAATTTACTAAAATCGAATTTGGATAGCTCAGAAAAGCGTTACCGTTGGTTAATCCATCAAAAACCAGATAGCGGTAAATATCATCTGACACTAAATAGATTGGATGACCGAACTTTTCCTCTTTGCGGAGAAGTAACTGTCCTAATTTGTCTAATGTTTGCTGTGAATAAACTGCGCCGGTAGGATTATTTGGAGTGTTGATAATTACAATTTTTGTACGTGCACTCAAACTTGCTTCGATTGAGTCGAGGTCAGGTTGAAATTCCGGAGTCGTTTTTACCAGTGTCAGAAGGCCGCCGTGATTTTGCACATAAGCCCCATATTCCACAAAATAAGGAGCAAGTGCCAACACTTCATCTCCCGCTTCAAGCAGTGCTTTGAAAACCACGTTCAATCCACCGCCGGCACCAACACACATGACAACATCCTCACTTTCAAAAGGAAGCCCTGTTTCATTTTGCATAATAGATGCGACGTATTCTCTTGTCTCAAGAAACCCTGCATTCGGCATATAACGATGCATTCCGGATTGCGGTTTTTCCAGCAACAAGCGTAACTGTTCATGGACTTGCTGTGGCGGTTCAAGGATGGGGTTGCCAAGAGAAAAATCGAAAACATTTTCTGCACCATACTCTGCCTTGAGCCTCGTACCGGCTTCAAACATTTGACGAATCCACGATCCTCTTTCCATGGATTCACGTATCGATTGTGCAATAGACATTAGGATTTTCGCTTTGGTTTAAAACAGTATCGTAACTTCTGGAAGACAAGATGAATTGGGATTCCTGTTGATACAGGAGTGACAGATTCTGCAGGACACTGTCATGAGGTATGATTCAGGAAAAGAGATTCTTGATTGTTTCAACAAATTTATCGCGTATCGGATTGCTTTCGTCTTCACAGCAATCATCGAATTCTTTCAACAATTCCATTTGACGTGCAGACAATTTGGTTGGAGTTTCCACCACAACCCGCACATGTAAATCTCCTCGTCCGCCGCCGCGAAGATGCGCTATCCCCTGGTTTTTCAGTCGAAAAATTTTGTGAGTTTGAGTACCGGCAGGAATTTTTAATCTGGCTTTTCCTTCTAAAGTTGGAACCTCCAAGTCTGTTCCAAGAGTCGCCTGGGAAAAACTAATGGGAACTTCGCAAAAGATATCTGCACCATCCCTTTCAAAAAGGGAATGATCCTGGACACGCAAAACTATGTAAAGATCACCGCTTGATCCGCCATTTGCACCGTGCTCGCCTTCACCAGTGAGTTTGATTCTTGATCCGGTCGCAACACCCGCAGGAATATTAACTCGAATACGCTTGGTTCTTGAAACTCTGGTGCGTCCATGACATGTTCTGCATGGATTGGCAATCGTTTTACCACGTCCTCCACAACTGTTGCAAGTTGTAGCAACACTGAAAAAACCTTGTTGAACCCGTTGCTGTCCTGTTCCTCCACATGTACCACATATTTTTATATCTTTTTCAGACTCTGCACCAAGACCACTGCAAGAGTCACAAGTTTCCATGCGTGGAACATCAATTTCTTTTGAAGAGCCAAAGACAGCTTCATCAAAAGATATGTCCATATTATATTGTAAATCCGAACCACGCTCACCTCGACCTGCTGAACCAGCCCCGGAACCGCTGAAAAACTCACTGAAAATATCTCCAAAAACATCTCCAAATCCACTTGCGCCGCTACCACCGAATCCACCCATACCACCGCCCATGCCTTCAGCGGCATGTCCGAATTGATCATAACGGGAACGTTTTTCCTGATCGCCGAGTACCTCAAAAGCCTCTGAAGCTTCTTTGAATTTATCCTCTGCTTTTATATCTCCCTGATTGCGATCTGGATGATGCTTCATTGCGACCTTGCGGTACGCTTTTTTGAGCTCATCTGCTGAAGCGTTACGGGACGCGCCCAACACTTCATAATAATCGCGTTTTGCCATAAATTTCCGTTATGGGGTTACAAGTTCATAATTCAAGGTTAGTAGTCGTGTCTATTCCTTTCAGACTGAACCTGTTTTATTTTTTAACTTCTTCAAAATCCGCGTCAACAATGTCTTCATCATCTTTGCCTGATTTTCCTTCGCTTTCGGGCGCATCCGCATTTCCGTCTCCGGAATCTCCTGCCTGCTGCTCTGCTTGTTGACTGTATAATAATTCAGCCATTTTATGTGATGCCTGCGTCAATGCTTCCAGATCACTCTTGATGGCATCAATGTCATCTGATTCGAGGCTCTTTTTAAGTTGCTCACTGCAAGCTTCAATTTTTGTTTTTTCTTCTTCAGGCAACTTGTCTCCAAGCTCACTTACGGATTTTTCTGTACTGTAAACCAAAGTTTCCGCCTGATTTTTTACTTCAACACTTTCACGTTTCGCCTTATCTTCTTCTGCGAACTGTTCTGCGTCATTGACCATTTTTTCGACTTCTTCTTCCGAAAGCCCACCTGAGGACTCAATTTTAATGGCCTGCTCTTTTCCGGTACCTAAATCTTTGGCACTGACGTGGACAATTCCGTTTGCGTCAATATCGAAACTCACCTCAATTTGTGGCACACCACGCGGTGCAGCTGGAATTCCTACTAACTCAAAGCGTCCCAGCGTCTTATTGTCAGTTGACATTTCACGCTCTCCCTGTAGAACATGAATACTAACTGCCGGTTGGTTATCTGCCGCAGTTGAGAAAGTCTGACTCTTTCGTGTGGGAATGGTCGTATTTCGTTCAATCAGTTTCGTCATCACACTACCCAGAGTTTCAATACCAAGCGAAAGTGGAGTAACATCAAGCAGTAAGACATCCTTCACATCACCTTTTAGAACACCACCCTGGATTGCTGCGCCGATTGCAACTACTTCATCTGGATTAACTCCTTTGTGCGGCTCTTTACCAAAGAAATCTTTGACCATTTCCTGCACTTTTGGCATACGTGTCATACCGCCGACCAGTATGACTTCATTGATGTCTTTAGAAGTACAACCTGCGTCTTTGAGTGCTTTGCGGCAAGGCTCAAGACAACCCTCAACAAGATCGTCCACCAGCGATTCAAACTTGGCTCGTGTGATTTTGAGGTTCAGGTGTTTTGGTCCAGACGCATCGGCTGTAATGAAGGGTAAATTGACATCTGTTTCAGAGCTCGCTGACAATTCATGTTTTGCTTTTTCAGCGGCTTCCCTGAGACGTTGTAGTGCCATTTTGTCTTCGCGCAAATCGATTCCGTTATCTTTTTTAAACTCATCTGCAAAAAAAGTTATCAGCCGATTGTCAAAATCATCACCACCAAGAAAAGTATCACCGTTGGTTGCTTTCACATCAAAAACACCTTCACCAATTTCCAAAATGGAAATATCAAAAGTTCCGCCGCCCAAATCAAAGACTGCAATTTTCTCGTCATGTTTTTTATCCAAACCATAAGCCATTGCTGCCGCAGTAGGCTCGTTTATGATACGCAGCACATCAAGTCCGGCAATTTTTCCAGCATCTTTGGTTGCTTGTCGTTGGGCATCACTGAAATATGCAGGTACAGTAATTACTGCTTCTGTCACAGTCTCTCCCAAATATTCTTCTGCCGTCTGTTTCATTTTTTGCAGAATTGATGCAGAAATTTCCTGAGGTGAATAGTTTTTATCATTCACTTTCACATAAGCCAAATCCTGATTGCCTTTAACAATTTCATACGACACCATTTTTTTTGTGTGCTTAACTTCAGCGGATTTCATTGGCTGACCCATCAAACGTTTGATGGAATAGATTGTACGTAGAGGATTTGTTACAGCTTGACGCTTTGCAATCTGTCCTATCAAACGTTCCCCTTCGTCATTAAATGCTACCATCGAAGGGGTTGTGCGTGTTCCTTCAGCATTTTGAATGACTTTAGGGTCACCGCCCTCCATGATACTTACGCATGAATTTGTAGTGCCTAAATCAATACCAATGACTTTTCCCATTATGTTTCTCCTTGTTCTTTCATGAATACCCCTTTACATAACTTGATAGTGACAGGGGGATTTTGATTAATTAATTTATAAATATTTTTTCAAATTAGTTCAATTTTTTCCAGACACCCTGACCATTGCCGGACGAATGATACGGCCATGCAGGATATATCCTCCAAGACACTCCTCGACAACTTGATTGTCAGGAACAGCATCTGACTCCACAACTCCAACTGCCTGGTGGACATTAGGATCAAAAACTTCTCCAACCGCATTTATTCTGGAAACTCCGAATTTTTCAAAAACTTCATGTGTCATTTTATTGACCATCTCCAGTCCAACTATCATACTCTCGACATCTGTATTGTCATTTTTTGCATGTGAGATGGCTCGTTCAAGGTTGTCCAGAGAAGGCAGCAGTTCTTTGATCAAATCAAGATTAAAAAATTTGAAGCGGTCAGAACTTTCGCGAATCATGCGCTTTTTATAATTTTCAAACTCAGCATTTACTCTGAGGTAGCGGTCCTCCATATTCTGAGCTCGAGAGCGTTCCTTTTCCAAAAGTTCCTCTGCGGAAGATTCCTCTGCGACTTCAAGCATCTCTGAAGATTCTTCCGTAATATCCGTCTCGATTTCTTCTTGCAAATTTTCTATTTCATTTGCTTTTTTTGATTTGTTCGCTTTCTGTTTTTTTTCTAAAGTTTCTTTCCTTTTTTTTGCGCTCATGAGGTCTTTGTAAAAATAATCAGTCGTAAGATTGTTCGGTAATTGTTTTTGACAATATCGTTGCCGTATAATCAACCATTGAAATTATGCTTTTATAATCCATACTTGTAGGCCCGACAACTCCGATGGAGCCTAACACGTTTTGATTGTTGCGATAACTGGCTGTGATGAGTGAACAGCCCTGTAATTGTTTAAAATCGTTTTCAATTCCAATATAAATATGAACACCTTTGTGCTTCATTGAGTCGTCCAGAACTTTCATAATGGCGCTTTTTTGATCAAATGCGTCAATTAACATCCGTATTGCGGCTTGTTCATGGAAATGTGAATCGAGCAATAGATTCATCTGACCGTCAATCAACATTTCACCTGGCTGATTTAACTCAAAAGCTTTTTTCCCTAAACGTACTGCATGTGCAAGAAGATCGTGGTAACGGTTACGATCATCAACCATGCTCTGATGGATTTCTTTTCGAATTTCCTGCATTGAATGATCCTTGAACTTGTCGTTCAGGAATTTGGCAACTGAATTAAGAAATTCTTGAGTATGGCTTTCCTTGGTAAAAATAATTTTGTCTCGCACCACTCCTGCTTTTGTGACTAAGATGACCAGGATTCTGTCCTCACATATTTTTATCAATTCAATGCGTTGAAGTCGACTGACTGAAGCTTTGGGTGTGCTAACTACACAAGCAAATTTAGTAAGCTCTGCCAACATGCGCACTGACTCTGCCAAAATTGCTTCGACTTGCGAGCCCTGTTCATTTGAGACTTGAGAAATTTTTTGTTTAATCTGCTCTGGAATACTATGCGGAGTAGATAAGGAATTGACGTAAAATCTGTAGGCTTTATCGGTAGGTACGCGTCCTGCTGAGGTGTGGTTCTGAATCAGATATCCTAATTCTGCCAGATCCGACATTATGTTTCTGATCGTAGCAGGAGAGAGTGTGACTCCAATAGTTTTTGAAAGAGTACGTGAGCCAATCGGTTCTGACGATTGAATATAATTTTCTATAATGCTATGAAGCACTAACTGCGCGCGTTCATTCAAAACTAAGTTATTCCTGACTCCTTTTTTTTCGATTCCTATGAACGTTTTTATCAAAAGAAAGCCTCCTTGATCATTTTATTAGCATTAGCACTCGGTTGGTGGTAGTGCTAATAATTTTACTATTTTGACTGAAAAAGTCAAGTAAAAGATAACAGCTGACAAATATTAGGAGATAATGTACCAGACAGGGCTAATTAGAAGGAAACTCATCATCTTTGAGTTGACAGAATTGGAATTAGAAGCAACCAAATTGAATCAGAAGGGATTTCTTTTTTTACGTGAATCCAGGAACAAATCGATAATACTCCGATATTTTTTTACCAGTTCATCTTGTTCTTTAAACGATTGATTTTTTACTAATTTTAATTTTGAATCCCGCGCTTGAAAAGTAGAAATGTGACTTAGAACCCAGGTATCCTGATCCAAATTGATAAAAAACATTTTTTCTGATTCCCCTTCAGCTTGCCCTTCGTAGCTAAAGCGCAACACTATTCGGCCACGCTGTTCCCCCGTCCAGTAGTGAATAAAACCGAGTTCAGGATGTTCCAGGTCACCCTCTACTGCACTAGGCCAATTTATTTTGATTTCTTCTTCATCAATTTTGTTCATTTTTAAGCAAAATTTAGTGTGCAAAAAGTAATTGTCGAGCACTATTTCGAGTCTCTGGATCAGAAAATCGATAAACAACTCTGTCCATCCAATAATGCAAAAATCCGCTCGCAAGGCCGATTCCCACTAAAAAAGTATACCACTCTGAGATCTGCAGCCATTCCATTAAAGCAGGCCATACTTGTTCGCTGTATCGTCTGCCTGCTGAAACCGCTTCGATTTCAAAAAACGGTGTCATCACGACAGAAAATGCGCAGAGGATAATCAAAACCAGCCAGGGTTTCCAAAAAAGATTTCCCGAAGAATTTTCTGTAATACAGGTTTCCATCTTGGTATTTTGGCGAAGATCATTGCCTCCCATGTGGGCTGCCAGACCTAACGCAGCCATCCAGTGCTGTAGTGTCCAAAGCATCAAAAACTGAAAAGGATCCAGTTGGAAAGCTGCCACGACCATCAACCCTATTCCCAAAATATACAAAATTCTTGGAAGTCCGGAATCGTGACGCAACGCATTTCGTATCATGAAAATTGTGATTCCGACAACTAGCAAGGTTCCAAGACGCAGTAATAATGGAATACCCTCAAGTCCCCAATCTGTTGGGAACATGGGCAGAATCTGTTTCTCCTGCAAATATGACGTACCATGTAAAAGTTCAGCAATTATTACCAGTGCGCCTCCCACTCCCCAACAATACAGACGATCCTGTTTTTTGACTAAAGATGCGGATTCATGATTCCAGCGGTGATGGTAGAGCCTGAGAATTCCATAGTGTTGTGCCGCAAAATGATGCGCTCCCCAAACGAAATCGAGCAGCAACAAACCGATAATTCTTTCCGGAATTGTAAAAGGTAATAATGCCTCCGGAATGAAAAGCACAGCAAAAACACCAAAACCTAACAAGAGCGGAAGGATCACGAAACGATTCTGCTGATTAATGCGAAGTGGTTGGTAAGCCCGTGTGCCCCATGCCAAATAAAACGAACTAAAACGATGTGAAATCCAGAAAAGGAAAACACCTATCGCATAAAACATTTCCTGTATTTGCGTAGAATTTACCAGGAGCAACAAGAACGTTAACCATATTCCTGAGTGCAGCCAAAAGATATCCCAGGCAGGAGATCTAATCCAGCAATTTGCTTTAACTCCAACTGTTACACTTAGGAAAAACTGAATAAATCTCCTGGATGATGTTGCTTCCATCGATTTGTACAAATGGTTGAAATTTCTATTTTCAAATAAAATAATGAGGGAATTTTGATTGTCTCATATTTCCCATGTGGGCTCAAGTTCTGAACAATGATGAGAGGAAGCTTTCAAGTGAAATTAAATTGGTAAAAGGAAAGTAAATAATCGAAAATGAAAATCCGTCTTCCCTGACCTAAATATCCTCTAAACAAAAAAGAAAAAATACTTGAGGATAACCTGACGCTCCTATAAAGTATAAATCAATTTGTACTCTTTGTTCAAAACAGGCATCTCTCAACTTTTTGCTCAGAAAACGGCTCTCTTGATTAGAGAGTTTCCTCCATTGCTTGCGTATCACTCAATCCTCTTTGGATATCCTCAAGTCACGTTACGCAAAAGGTGAAATAGACAAACAGGAATTTGAAATCAAAAAACAGGATTTAAGTTAATATAATGAACAGAATGAAGAAAAAGCAAAAAAGTAAAGCGGAACAGAAAACAAAAAAAGGACAAGCTCAACGTAAAAGTGGAAAAAACTTTAGGTTGTGGGGAGGAATGATCCTTTTCATAATTATAGCAGCAGGAGCATATTTTTATTATCAACCTCCGGATTCTCTTTCCGCCACCGCAACTCCAGAACAAATTGCACTTGGAGAGCAACTGTATTCCGAAAATTGTCTCAGCTGTCATGGTGCAAAAGCCATTGGTGAAAATCCTGCACAATCCCGTGGAGGACAAAAAGCTGACGGAAGTTACCTCTCTCCTGCCCTAAACGGTAAAGGTCATGCATGGCATCATCCGAATGAAATGCTTTTCTCAACTGTAAAAGACGGTTCCATCGCAAAAGATTCTCCGATGCGGGGATTCAAGGACAAGTTATCAGATGATGATATTGTCGCCGTACTTCATTATGTCAAATCTTTGTGGCCGGATGAAATACAGGTGAGGCATGCAATGCGGCCTTAGTTTGCCCATTTGAAGAACTTAATATCGTAATCAATAAAATGCTGAGAGAGTTTGTTATGCATAGATTGAAAGAAATCAGCTCAAAGGAATGGTTCATTTCACTTGTCATCGCAACAGCGCTTTTTTTGATGATGGGAACATTGACCGCGCTATGGAACAATCCGTATTTTATCCGCATGACTCCGGTGACGGACTGGGACTTTGTCATCCTAAGTTTGGAATCCTTGCTGATTGGTTTTTTCTTCGGTATTCAAGCGCCGCACTGTGCCGTTAAAAAAGCTGGATTCGGAGGAATTTTCGGATTTCTCGGTTTCGGTTGTTCGCTTTGCAACAAACTACTTTTATTAGTATTTGGTTCCGGTTTTCTGCTCACTTATTTTGAGCCGATACGTTATTACGTTGGAGCGGCAGGAATTCTTATCTTTTCTTTTGCGCTTTACCAGAAAATGGCAGCGCCGTTATTAAATCAAGTCAACATAAAAACGGAGGCATGATTAAGAATAATGTCACATTATCTTGTGTACCTGTATTTCCAATTGTTATTGCGGGTCAAGTCTTCTAATCGTGCTGAATCAATGGCGTCGACCGCTTCATAAAGTGGAACCATTTTCCAGTAAGGACACTCAGCAAAAATTTCACAGCCGACACTTATTATTTTTTCAATAGTACCTCTCCAAATTTAATTTCTCATTCTTCCCCACTTTTTTAGCAAAAAAGGCTTTTGCAGATTTAGAGCTTTTCCTTATTATAAAGGGTGACTGATTGTTAATTTATAACAATTCAAGATTGTTTTCCGAATCATGGCCACAAATTTAGATTATGCTTTCTGTGCAGTATTATGAAAAATGTTATTAAATTGGTTACACGCTGGATTATTCCACTCATAGGCAGCGTGGTGGCACTGGCGCTGATTTTTTATCTCTACCGGGGGCTGGATTACGAACTGATTCTAACTGGACTCCGAAAGGCGAATCCTTGGTGGATCACCATGTTGGCCACCACGATTCTCCTGGAACAACTCATCAATGGTTGGAAGTGGAGGCAAATTCTATATGATGTCAAACCGATATCGAGCCTGCGGCTGACCGGAGCATTTCTGGCAGGCTATGGAGCCAATGTGCTGGTGCCGTTGGGGATCAGCCCCTTGGTACGTTCATGGCTGATTGCACGACTTGAAGCACTGAAGATGGCAACGGTACTGACCACAACGATCATTGCGCGATTCCTCGACGGCGTTGTATTTGCCCTGTTCGCCGGTGTAGTTGTCGTGGTGGGCAAAGTTCCGCAGATTGGGGGCAACTTGGAATTGGGGCTCAGTATTGCCGGTGCACTGAATCTTGTGCTGTTCGCTGGCTTACTATGGTTAATGTTTCGCTTTCGTGCGTTCTTTGCCAGAGAAGAACCGTTGATCTGTCGTCTGTTCGACTGGGTTGCAACGAGGTTCAGGGCTGATGGAGCCGCCTTGCGGGCCTCACTTTGCAACGGCGTGGTATGGCCCCGCGGACGTCTCAGGCGAATTGCCGTTATCCTTGGCGCTGTGGCGAGCAAGATCGTTTCTGCGACACATTTCCTCTGGGCGGGGCTGGCGGTGGGCATCGTGCTAACACCATTCGATTATTTGTTCCTCATGGTCTTTGCCGGGTTTTCTATGGTATTGTCACGTTTTGTCCGCATACCCGGAGGATTTGTCATTGGTTCGGCCTTTGCCTTTCGTCTGCTCAATGTTCCAGATGAACAGGCACTGCTGATGATCCTTTTCAATCATGTCATGTCAATCTTTCTGGTGGTGGTGATTGGCCTTGTCATTCTCTGGCAGAGCGGGATCGACATTCGCAACGTGCAGACTAAAATGAAAAGTGGCGATGCAAGAGTCTGAATTCAAAATCACTGATCGAGGTCGATTTTGGAAAATTGCCGGTGCCGGTGCGGCATTTCAAGCAGGGTCAGCGGCGGTGGATTCCGCGACAGTTGTGGCAAGCCTGGTATTTCAGTTGACCGGTAGTGCCTTCGCCGTAGGCGCCGCGAGCGCCATATTACGCCTTGGTTGGCTCCTACCGCAGCTTGTCGTGGGTTTCCTGGCTGAGTGCTCTACTCGACGTATGCCGTTCTATGTCTTTGGCGCCTATGGCCGTGCGATTTGTGCCGGATTGATCGCACTGCTGCTCTGGACTGGAACAGGATTGTCTCCGGTTATGCTCGCAACAGGCTTTCTCATACTCTGGACTCTCTATGCTTTTGTCAGTGGTGTGGTTGCCGTTCCCTATAATGACATCGTGGGCCGGTCGATTCCGTCCGGTGCCCGTAGTCGAATGTTAGCTTGGCGTTTCTTCGGCGGCGGTATCTTAGCGCTTGGGGTTGCGGTCTTTGTACGGCAGGTGCTGGAGACAACTCAGTCCATGTTTCAGGGGTATGCGCTGATTTTTGCTCTAGCCTCGGTTTTGATGCTCCTGTCATCGACCCTTTTCGTTTCAGCAGGCGAACCAATTATAGCGGCGCAAGAGCCATCTGAGAGGCGTAAAGGCCTGGTCGCTGATTTTTTCAGGAATGGTTGGGTTATCTTGCAGGGAGACGCTCGATTTCGTCTGTTTCTTTTCTCGCAGTGGCTTGGCGGGGCAACGCTGATGGCTTTACCTTTCTATGTGGTGGCAGCCTCAACATACGGTATCGGGGCCGCGGATGTGGGTCTTCTCCTTGGAGCGCAAACTGTGGGTTCGCTTTTTTCAAACGCGTTCTGGGGACGGCTCGGAGACCGTGCCGGTAAACTTAGGCTTTTGCAGACTGTAGGTGTTTTGCGCCTATTTCCGCCAATTGGCGTACTATTGCTTCTTTTTTTCGCTGATACAGGAGTGTTGGTGGGGTTTGTCCTTCTCTTTATCGTTATCGGAGCATTGATGAGTGGGATGACCATCGGGTATCTCGGCTATCTTATGGAAATATCGCCGGACGACCGCCGCCCGGCTTACTCCGCGTATTTCAACGCACTGGCCTCACCGGCGGCACTTCTACCCCTTTTGGGTGCTGCGCTCATCGAATATATTTCGATCAATGCGGTCTTTGTGGCCACCGTCGTTGCCGCCGCTTGGCAACTGGCACTTCTTAACCGCATATCCAGAATACAAGGAGGTTGAGCTGAATGTTGAAAAAATTTCGTAGGTTGCTGAAAAGACTCTGGCTTCCGATCATCCTGCGCGTCTGGCCGCTTGCTCAGCTCTGGTATCTTCTCTGGGGGTTGAAGCTTGAAGGACAACCGTCTGACGAGGTATGGTATTTCGCTTTTGGCGCAAACATGAACAACAGTGTTTTTCTTGAGCGTCGAAAAATGAGTCAGAAGGAATGGCGTGTGGGTCGAATCAAAGACTACAGACTGCGCTTTAATCTGGAGGGACATCCGAAGGGTAAAGCCGCACCGGCTAATATTGAACCCTTCCCCGGCGAAGAAGTCTGGGGCATTCTCTATCTGATCACTCGGCTTGAAATGGTCTGGCTTAATTCCACCGAGGGCGTACCCGGCTGGCGTTATCGACCTGTCTGGCTGGAGGCCACTGACATGGATGGCGTTGGTATGGAGGCTTTCAGCTTAATCGCCGACGGCAAGGAAACGGACGGCAACCCGTCTCTGCGTTATATCACTCTTTTGCGGGAAGGTGCCCGCGCACACAGACTGCCGGAACACTGGATAAGGAAGTTGGACAATGTTCGACCGGCGGAATGAAAAAGAGATGTTGGCCGGTACTCTGTCAGTCGATTATTGTAGTGTATAATTGTTAATTTGTTTCAGGATCTCAGGCATTCTAATATTATCCTATGCTCTTTTTCAAAAGTAATCACTTCCGTTACTACAACACGCCGACATAAAAACGGATGCATGATTTAGAATTATATCCCTTTTTCTTGTGTACCTCTATTCCCTTACTCATTCCAGGCGTATAGCTGATCCGGAAAGAGTTTAAACACGAATGAAGTGAGTAAATTCCTATCCGTAATTACCAAGGCATGTAGTCCGGAGCTACCGTTCTGAATTATACTCATGCTTTGTGTGTCCCCAGAACGGAGTCCGGGGCTACCGTTCACCGATCAGATGGATGACAAGCTCTGTGTGAATAACCAAGGAGAAAAATCGTTTGTACACAGAATCCTGAATTTTCACAAGCATCACATAATTTCTCACAACCACCGGCGAGTTGTTGATTTGTAATCCTCAAATTCATTGCCAAAGATTTGCACAAGCGCAAGTTCCTCCGGATAAATCTGGAATTTGTTCATATACTAAATGAAACCGAAAACGCCGATCAATCCGAATGGGGCAGACAGATAAATCGTCAATGCAACAAGGACTAGCGACAAAGCGAGATACATTGGGTACCGTGAAACTTGATAAATCCCTGAACTTACAAGCGAGGTCGATTCTTCAGGTTTAAACGGACTCACCGTCGTTTTTGCGTTTTTTAAAGAGACAAGGCCGGCAACAGCAAAAAATAATCCCAAACCTAGAGCAAATACCGATGCGAATATACGCAAGGTTGCATTTATTTCAAATATCGGCGTTGTCGTTGAAATCCATCAAATTGCAAGTGCAAATGCTATCGTTACGAGAGGCGGTGGTATCTTAAGTTCAAGAAATTTCATAATGTATCTCAGTTAAAGTGGTTTAATTTACGAGTCGATATCCAATCTAAAAATGCATTTGCAGGATTTAGTTACCATCGTTCAGGAAAACGATCTTGTTGTTAAACTGGCAAGTTTCTATCATTTTATCAGCTTAACATGCAAATATGAACAAAATTTGAAGGAAAGCAAAAAACTTGTGAATGTCACAATTTTTACTCATGCTGTGCGTTCATTATTAACTCACAAATGAAATAACAATGCTGCATTATTTTGCTTACGGATCAAACATGAGCGCAAGGCGTCTCCGACACAGACTCGGTTGGTCGCCCTCGCGTATCGCTGTAATCCTGCCGGATTACCTGCTGGCCTTTAATAAACAATCTGCTGATGGAGGAAAAGCCAATATTCAACATTCTCCCGGAGATGAAGTTGAAGGCATTCTCTATTTTGTCAAAGAAGATGACCTTTTGACTATGGACGCTTATGAAGGTGTTGCCCAAAAACAATACAAGCGTCAGGATTTTGAAGTCATGGATCTTTCCGGACATCCGATGCCGGCTGTTGCGTACGTTGCCCTCAATACCGGACCGGAATCACGACCAACCAACGAGTACCTGAATTATTTGCTTGAAGGAGAGCATCTCCTGAGTCTGGAATATATTTCACGTCTGGAAGAAATCGCGACTCTCTAATTTAATTTTTTCCTGAGAAACCATGTCTTTCACTCTCAAAGATGATCAGATTTTTGAACAAGATGGAAAGCACATTTCCGCGCTAAGAATTCCGCATTCAACCAATACTTCCGGCTGGGGCTCATTGTTGTTGCCAGTCATTGCTATCCGGAACGGTGATGGGCCGACAGTCCTTTTTACCGGAGGCAATCATGGTGATGAATACGAAGGTCCGATTGCCTTACGAAAACTGGCAAATGAGCTGAAAGCGGAAGACATTCAGGGACAAGTCATCATTGTACCTTATCTCAATTTTCCCGCGGTTTTGGCAGGAACGCGTCTTTCTCCTGTAGATGGTCAGAACATGAACCGCTCTTTTCCGGGGAATCCGGATGGTTCAATGACTCAGAAAATTGCGGATTTTGTTTACCGTGAACTTGTCACGCGGAGTGATGTAGTGCTCGATTTTCATTCCGGCGGAAACTCCATGATTTTTGAACCATGCACTGTTTTGCATCAACTTGAAGACACAGAACAGCTGAAAAAAACGCTTCTTGCCGCAAAGAATTTCGGTGCGCCAATCAGTCTTGTTTTGCGCGAACTTGACAGCAAAGGTATGCTCGATACCGCTGTTGAAAACACCGGGAAAATTTTTCTTTCTACAGAACTTGGCGGAGGAGGTTTTGTCAGTCCGCGGACACTCAAAATTGCGGAAAACGGTATCCGTAATCTGCTGCGTCATTTCGAAATTCTACCACCAAACGAAGAGTCTGTCCCGGAAACAAGATTCATGCAAACACCTGATTTTGGCGGCTATCTGATAGCTCAGCAAGAAGGTCTTTACGAAACTTTGCTTGAATTGGGGGACACAGTATCAGAGGGTCAAGTCATTGGACGCATTCACAGTTTGACCGATATAGAGGCTCCGGCATTGGAAATTAAATCACAAATCGACGGTGTACTCGTCACACGTGCCGGACGTGCACACGTCAAAATCTGGGATACGATTGCCGTGATTGCTAATGATCTGGACGTTGCCGATTTTGAGGGAAATACTACCTTTAACTATTGAAAACGGTTTGGATGGGCAGTCTGATCCCATTCGCAGCGTTTATCCCAATCTTTACGTGAGGCACACGCGGTTGGAACTGGACGGTAATTGCAGTAATAATCTTCTCCTTCTGCAAGTCCGGAAGAAATTGGAACTCTGTAAGTCCTGCCGTCAGCAAAGGTTGCCCAGAAACCCCACGAAGTTGTCCTGAATCTTTTGAGTTTTACGCGGCGAGAAGGTGAAATATACTGATAATACGGATCCGTAAAAACCAACGCGCATAGTTCGAGCACTCTTTGCTGTTGGCCTGTAGGATAAGAATAGTTTGAATTGGTTCCCGTTCTGCTGCATGCAGCTAAAACCAGTAACAGCAAAAACCAAAAGACGACAAGATAAAATTTTAAACTAAATCGAGAATCTGAATTCACTGATCTTTTCTGATTCATGGTGCGAGAAGGGGGACTCGAACCCCCACACCTTTCGGCACCAGATCCTAAATCTGGCGTGTCTACCAATTCCACCACTCTCGCAGTCACTCTATACTAACATTTAAAGTTGTCAATGTCGATTTTTACCGGAGTTTAATCGTTGTCTGAGGAGTCATTTATAATCTTGAAATGAAAGTCCATTTTAGCGTCTTCACTACCGGAATTACCCCACTTCAAGCAATAATAGCCTCTCTTTTCTGCCCGAAACTTACTTTCCAGTTCAGTGATTGAATCTTCCTTAACTGGATAATATTGTTCGCCTTCCTCATGAAAATGGATATTAAACGACAAAGGTGCACTTGAATTGAAGCCATATTGAAGTTGTTGTACAGGACTAAGATCAACACACTTTTCATAAGATCGTTTCGGCAAAAGAGTAATCGCCACTTTTTCTCCTTTTTTTGTGGATAAATTATGCGGCATACTGCCCTCATGCTTTTCCTCAACCCAGATTGTGAAGAAATAAAGAAATAAACCGGCAATTGCAAAAGAGATAGAATAGCGTTTTAAAAGTTCCATTTAGGTATATTTTATGAGCGTGTCAGGGATAATCCCAAAATTTTTCATATACGTTACGAAGTGTGTGGGAATAATTATAGTTGGTTTTCAGCTAAATAGTTATCGATGAAAAAGTCTAGACGTGTCTCATAACTATTTTCAACAACCAAATCCGCATACTGTTTTGTGGGAAGAATCTGCTCAAAAAAAACTGGTCGTACAAATTTTAGATATTGATTAAGACTATATTCAGCAGTGACTTCGTAATCCTTGATATCTCTCAGGCACCTGCGGCTGACTGCTACATCTAAAGGGGATTCCAGATAGAAGGAAAAGCCCAGCATCTTACGGATATTTGGACGCAGCAAGACATGTAAACCTTCAATTATCAAATATTTTTCCGGTACTAACTCCGTAAACTCAGCCTCACGTTTTCCTGATTCATAAGCAAAATGAGGTTTTTGCACCGCCTCTCCAGAAGATAACTGAGCTAGATGCTGCTGAAACAGCTCAAAGTCGAAAGCCTGTGGTCCATCATAATCATATTGATCAGAAGGAATGTGATCGGGGCGGTCATAGTAGTAACTGTCTAAAGGCAACACCGCCGTATTTGGCAAACGCTCAACCATCAATGCGGTAAAAAGTGTTTTTCCGCAGCCGGAGCCGCCGGCTACCGCAATAATTTTCATTTTTCTTCTGCTCCTACAAAGGTGCTTTTATCTTTCAAAACGTCTAAATCTTTGGTTTCAGCACTTTCCAATTCTTCTGCAATATCCATTACTGTTAAATATCTCTCAAGTGGTTTCGATCTTTTTTTGGCTAAGGCATCTTTTTTCTGCTGCAACTTTTCCTGTTCCAGAAAATCCCAAACATGCACCACCTTACCCTTTCGTGTAACAGTTATCTCCCGAATTTCCTTTTCAGTAAAACCTGCTTTCAAGGCAGCATCCAGCAAGGTTTGCATTTCTGCTAAAAATTTTTGCCGCTCTTTTTCTGCCTTGATCGCTTTTTCATCTTCTTTTTCGTAATTCTGGGCAAAGATTTGCTGAATTGGAAAAACAGGATGCTGAAAATATAGCAAGACTGTCAGAATTAAAAACAGAAACAAAATTCGTTGCATCAGTATGTTTTTGAGTATGAATTATGCATGATTGCTTTCCGAAACAGAGGATACGCAAAATGTGGTGTAATTATCATGCAATCCTTGAGCAAAATTGATCCTGTTTGCACAGCTCATTTACTGAGCCGGCAATCACGATTTTCGCTTTTTACAGAAATTTACAGCTTGTCCCCATTTCAATTGAATTTTCAGTGTATCTTAAATCAATAAATCTTCAATCCAGATTTTTCCTGTTGCTCTTGTTCCCGCTGTTATTTGGAGCATGTACAGATGACGTGCAAATTCGCAAATCAGCATTGCGTTATTTTGATGAAGGCAACTCGGCGCTTAAACATCGGGATTACCAGATCGCAATTTGGAACTACCAAAAGGCCATCAGTTTAGACAGCGAATCCCCAACTTTTCATTATAATCTTGGCTTAACCTACTACGAAATTGGCAACTACAGCGAGTCTATTGATTCCTTCAAACGTGTAGAATTACTTGTCCCCAGCCAATCAGACACCTATTACAATCTTGCACTTGCGCACTATAAAATGTCGAATAGCCGCTTGGCCGATCTTTACTACAATCGCTACCAGGAAATGTTGAGCTTGAGAAAAGCCCAGGAACGTTTAGCGGAAGTACGAAAAGATCAAGACAGAGAAGCCCGAATTGCTGAGTCAGAATCCAAGCAAAAAGTATTGAAAAGAAGTTCTGCCGGTACGAAAAAAAAGTCCAGCCGCCAAAACAAATCCAGTCAAGGCAAATCAGAAATTCCCAATTGGGAATGAGCAAATAACACAACTACCTTCTGCCCTGTTTACGTAAATTCCAGCTGTTATCGGTTTCGACTCTCTTACGACTCCATTCAAGAACCACACTCAACCTACGACTTGCAAAGCATCATGTCAGTATGATCTTGACGATGTGCCGGCAATTGATTCCTTGAGTCTTTGAGATTGAAGAGCTACCATTAAAGTCTTAGCGCTCACAGCTCCTCAAACTTTAAGTACAGCGGAATAAATGGCATCCGTTCAGAAAAACTATCTGCATCAATTTGACTTGAAATATGGGAGCAATCCTCATCAAAAACCTGCCGCTATTTACTCACTGAATGGAGATGATTTACCCTTTGCTGTACTGAACGGTCAACCGGGATACATCAATTTGCTGGATGCACTTAATGCCTGTCAGTTGGTTGTAGAACTTGACGAAGCACTTGGACTTCCGGCGGCAACTTCTTTCAAACACGTCAGTCCCGCAGGAGCTGCGGTTAATGTACCTCTGGATGATACTTTACGCGAAGTTTATGCTTGTCAGAATCAGGAACTTACGCCACTGGCAACCGCATACATCAGGGCGAGGGGAGCCGACCCTTTGTCATCATTTGGAGATTTTATCGGACTCAGCCGAAAAGTTGATTTAAGTACCGCTGAATTTATCCGGAAAATGGTTTCGGATGGCATAATCGCACCAGGATATGATGAGGATGCACTCAAAATATTAAAAGAAAAAAAGGGCGGAAAATACATTATTTTGCAATCTGATCCGGAATTTATTTATCCTGAACTTGAATTCAGGGAGGTTGCCGGAGTCGTTTTTTCACAACTTCGAAATACTATAAATATCAACGAAAATTCTTTGTTGACCGACGTTGTCACAAAAAACAAAACATTAACGGCAGCGGCATGCCGCGATTTGGTGCTGGCTTCGATCACCTTAAAATATACTCAGTCTAATTCTGTGGCTTATGCTCTGGATGGTCAAATGATTGGTATCGGTGCAGGACAGCAAAGCCGTGTGGATTGCACCAAACTGGCCGGACGCAAGGCTGACACCTGGTTTTTACGCCAATATCCTCATGTGCGTAATCTTCCTTTTCGTGAACCAGTTGGAAGTGTTGAGCGCACAAATGCGCGGATACTTTGCATTGAAGGTGGAATGACGCCGCCGGAACTTCGAAGCTGGAAAAGCCTTTTTGATGGTTCCGCAGAAGAAATTTCCATGGCAGAAAAAAAAGAATGGCTCACCAAACTTAAGGGGGTCAGTTTGTCCTCAGATGCTTTTTTCCCTTTCCGCGACAACATTGACCAAGCCTCTAAACGTGGGGTGAAATATGTTGTTCAGCCGGGCGGCAGCAATCGTGACGAAGAAGTAATTTCCGCAGCGGATGAATACGGAATGGTGATGCTTTTTTCCGGAATACGGCTCTTTCATCATTGATTGTTTTCTGCCGCAAAGGAAGATGAGCAAAAATGACAACCTCAAAAAAAGTTGTCATTCCCGCGAAAGCGGGAATCCAGGAACTTGTAAGTATTTGAAGTAATGGATTCCCGCTTTCGCGGGAATGACATATTAAGTGCGTGTTTGACTTTTTAGAGTTCATAAAAATGATGAAGTGAAATAATTTACAAAATTCAATAAGGAGAGATTTTGATAAAATTATATGATTTAGCAGGTGCAGATGAAAACAGAAGATTCAGCCCTTATTGCTGGAGGATCAGAATGTCGCTGGCACACAAGGGATTGGAAGTTGACTGTGTTCCGTGGCGTTTTACAGAAAAAGAGAAAATCGCATTTTCCGGACAGGAGCGGGTTCCGGTGTTGGTTGATGGTGATAAAACTGTTTCAGATTCCTGGAATATTGCAAAATATCTGGAAACGCAATATCCCGATTCTCCTTCATTAAAACTTGAAAACGGAGAAGTGCTTTTTCTTAAATTTTGGACTGAGACTGTATTGCATCCGGGATTAATAAAATTACTGTTGTTGGATGTTCACAATAGTTTGACTGAAAAAGACAAAATTTATTTCCGTGAAAGTCGTGAAAAACTCTTTGGAAAAACCCTTGAAGAAGTCGTGAACGGTCGCGAAGAACGTTTGCCAAACTTGCAAAAATTATTAACGCCTTTAAGCTTAACTCTTAAACAACAGGAATTTCTGGCAGGAGAAAGTCCTGGATTTTCGGATTACATTGTTTTTGGGGCATTTCAGTGGGCACGTTGCATTTCGGATTTTTCTCTGCTTCAAGCAGACGATTCCATCTATGAGTGGCGCGAAAAAATGCTTGGTCTGCACGACGGACTTGCCGGGAATGCAGTTGGATATTCAGTTTGAAAAAAACTAGAATAGCGCTTAAAAACGTAAAATAAATTCTATTTTCAAAACATGTCAGACAATAATTCTTCTCCTATTCCGGCAACTGATTTTATCCGTAACATCATCCGTGAAGACTTAGCCTCCGGGAAACATCAGCAAATCGTAACCCGTTTTCCACCTGAACCAAATGGTCATTTGCACATCGGCCACGCAAAATCAATTCACCTCAATTTCGGAGTGGCCAACGAATTTGACGGTAAATGTTTCATGCGTTTCGATGACACCAATCCTGTCAAAGAAGATGAGGAATATGTCGAGGGTATTTTAAAAGATGTTCGCTGGCTGGGGTATGACTGGGGTGAGCGGCTGACTTATGCATCAGATTATTTTGAACAGCTTTATGAGTTTGCGGAAGAGTTGATCCAAAAAGGCAAAGCCTATGTTGAAAGCCTGAACGCGGAAGAAATCAGGGAAATGCGCGGCACACTGACCGAGCCCGGAAAAGACAGTCCTTTCCGGGAGCGGAGCATTGAAGAAAATATGACACTCTTCCGGAAAATGCGAGGCGGTGAGTTCGAAGACGGTTCCCATGTTTTAAGGGCAAAAATTGACATGTCTTCGCCGAATATAAATCTGCGTGATCCGGTACTTTACCGAATCCGTAAAGTTTCACACCAGCGCACCGAAGACAAATGGTGTATTTATCCGCTTTACGATTTTACTCACGGGTTATCAGATGCGCTGGAAGGTGTAACTCATTCGCTCTGCACGCTGGAATTTGAGGATCACCGTCCTTTGTACGAATGGATTTTGGCAGAAGTGAGCGCACCGTGTCTGCCTCGGCAAATTGAATTTTCTCGTCTAAATCTGCGTTACAGCGTCTTGAGTAAACGTCGATTGATTCAACTGGTTGAAGAAGGACATGTTGAGGGTTGGGATGATCCACGGATGTTGACGCTGTCCGGATTAAGGCGGCGTGGTTTTCCTGCTTCCGCAATACGCTTATTTTGTGAACGTATAGGAATTTCCAAAAGCGCAAACAATATTGAGATGAACGTGCTCGAGGATTGCGCAAGGGAAGAACTCGACAAAACAGCACCCCGCGCCATGGCGGTTTTACGGCCCTTAAAAGTTGTCATTACGAATTATCCGGAAAATCAAACAGAAGAATTTGAACCGGCACGGCATCCGAAAAATCCGGAAATGGGAACGCGAACCGTGCCTTTTTCAAAGGAAATTTACATCGATCAGGACGATTTTCGTGAAGATCCGCCGCCAAAATATTTCCGGCTTGCTCCTGGAAAAGAAGTGCGGCTACGTTACGCTTACGTAATCCGCTGCGATGAGGTTATTTATGAAAACGGCAAGGTTTCTGAACTCCGTTGCACATACGACAAGGCAACCCGTTCCGGCGCAAAAGCAGAAGGACGCAAGGTTAAAGGCATTATCCATTGGGTTTCAATTCAGCATTCTGTCTCTGCGGAAGTTCGTTTGTACGACCGACTTTTCTCCGCACCCTATCCCGGACGCGATGATCCGGAAGGAAATTTTATCAAGGACTTAAATCCGGAATCGGTTGAGATAATTACCGAATGCAGAGTAGAACCGGCTATACTGGAAGCAAAACCAGAAGATGTTTTTCAATTTGAGCGTGTCGGTTATTTTTGTGCAGATTCAAAAAATTCACGTCCGGAGACATTGGTTTTTAACCGGACTGTAACCCTGCGCGACACTTGGGCCAAACTGGAACAGGAGCAAAGCGGACAGAACTGAGGGGCAAGAAAAGATGGTTAATTCCACATCATATCGACTTTCAAAATTCATTCTTTTCTGCATCGTCTTTTTCAGTTTTATCTGCACGTCATTATCCTCAACGGTTTGGGCATTTGACGATGCTTCCGAAATAAATCATTCCTTCCTGAATCAGGAAAATTTTCTTGATCTAAAGTCCTATCAATTTCACAAATTAAAAGAAGACGAATGGTATGAAAGTGTTGGAGGATGGCGTCTTACCGGAGGAAGTCTTGGTTTGGATTTGCTTTACTCTCAGCTTGAAATACGTTTGCCTCATTCGTTGTCTGAAGAAACTACCGTTATTTTTCTTGCAAAACAGCAAGAATTTTATGAAATAAAACCCTTCCGTTATCTGGTGGAAGTTGAATGGCGTCCGGGTGAATGGGCAGCGTTTTCACTGCTTGGGATGCCGGAATATGACAAACGCAAAGCGGATCAGGGCGCAAGCGTCACGCTGGGTAAACGTACGTGGAACTTTCTGCGTTTCCAGCAATTGTATCAGGATTTATATTACAACGAAAAAAATTTTTACGACAATTCTTACTATGCTCCGCATCCGATAGAGAACCATCTGGAAGGAGCATTTCGTTTAAATAAATGGCGAGTACGCTTCAATCACTTGCTGGATAAACCGTTCAAACAAGTTTTTCCAAAACAGGATCTGACTGTCACGTACAAAAGCCGTGACAGCAACGCGGTGCTGGATTATCGCTACGGAACGCAGAGTCTGGCCGGTGTTAGCTGGCGTAGCTTTGATATTCGTAAACGCCGTGAAACAACAGCTTCCGCTGAAACCGCATCGCCGGATAATCGTGACCAGCAACTGCTTTATAACTCTACGGATTTATATTGGTTGCGTCCTTTAAGTGAAAAACTTCACGGGACGCTCGGACTACGTGAAGATCGCTTTCGCAATATTTTTCGTCAACTCGATCTTGCCCTGGACGATTATGATTTTCATTTGTGGACCGCGCAGTTTTACGGAATTTTACGGCACCAAACTGAGACGAACAGATTTTGGGAATATGGATTGTATGCGGGTGATACCGACAAAGTAACGAATTACCTGAGTACAGAGATTCAGGATAAAACACGCCGTAAAACAGAGGTCAAGTTCCGTGTGAGCTGGGAATTCCAGGATTTGAGTAAGCAGTCTGCTTTGATGATAACCACCAGTTGGAATATGGATGATTTTTTCAATGACTTTTGGGATGGCGGAAACATTTCTTATCAACGGATTTTCTAATTCTATTGCGATAACTCTGCATAATATTGATATTGCTTAACAAACATCATACACACACTGGAAAGAAAAATGGAAAACATTGCGGAAATTCAAAGTTACGACAACGAATACTTCGTGCATCCTTGGGAAAGCATGAAGAGCGTGGGTAAAAACACGCGCATGTTTGCGGAAAATGCGGATGGTATTTACTTGTATGACGAAAACGGCCAAAAACTGATCGACGGCCCTGGAGGAATGTGGTGCGTACAGATTGGCTATGGGCGCAGGGAAATGGCTGAGGCGATTTCAGATCAAATCCTGAAAGTTCCGTATTACTCTCCATGGAACATGAGTGCAACGCCAAGCGCGGTGCTGGCCAAAAAGCTTGCCGAACTCGCTCCTGGAGATTTGAACCATGTCTTTTTTACCACCTGTGGTTCAACCGCCGTGGATAGCGCCATCCGCTTTGTGCATTTCTACAATAATGTGCTTGGACGGCACAGGAAGAAAAAGGTGATTTCGCGTGAAAAATCTTACCATGGCAGCACCTACCTCAGCGCCACTATGAGCGGCAAGGCCCGTGACAAGGAATGGCTGGATACCGCAAACGAACTTGTCCACTTTATCCCTGACGTCAATCCCAGCCGTCGTCCGGAGGGCATGAACGTGGAGGCATTTCTGGAAGAAAAAATCAACGATCTAGAAACCGCAATCCAGTCGCTTGGAGCCGAGAACGTCGGTGCGTTCATTGCCGAACCAGTTCTTGCTTCCGGAGGAGTGATTGTCCCTCCGGAAGGCTACCACCAGCGTTGTCTGGAGGTTTGCCGCAAACATGACGTGCTGTACATTTCCGATGAGGTCGTGACTGCCTTTGGCCGTCTTGGGCACTGGTTCGCATCCAAGGAAGTGTTCGGGATTGAGCCGGATATCATCACCTGCGCCAAGGGATTGACTTCCGGTTATGTACCTATGGGTGCCTGTATTATTTCCGACCGCATTTTCAGCCAAATCTCAGGGGATCGTTCCCAAGACGCAACCTTCTCAAACGGCTACACCTATTCCGGGCATCCAGTCAGTTCCGCTGCCGCCCTCAAGAACATCGAAATTATCGAAAACGAAAACTTGCTGGAGCATGTTCGTGAAATCTCACCGTATTTCCAGCAACGACTCCGAGAACTAAGAAAACTCCCACTCGTAGGTGACACACGTGGTGTAGGATTGGTAGGCTGCGTCGAAGGAAGGATTGTCGAACCGGAGAATCCGGACGCACTCGAAATGGACATTGCAATGGGTTCCCGCATCGATAAGCATTGCCAGGAACTGGGCTTGATTGTCCGACCACTATGGAACATGTGCGTGTTCTCGCCACCGCTAATCATCACTCCGAAACAGATCGACGAGATGTTCAACATCTTGGAGCAAGGCATTCTATTGGCCACTGAGGAATTGCGTCAAGAAGGTTTATGGAAAGGATAATTCAATGAACATCAAAGCATTAAAAAAAATAAAATTTTAAATATAATTTCAGCTAACTAATCGCTAGAGTAGTTTTCTTGTATGAAAGTAGGTTGACAAATTTTTCATAGAACATAGCATGGCTACTGTTTGTCTTTGGGGGAAACTGAGGGCATCTTCGTTTTTTTACATCGGATACAAATTCAATAATTTTTGGAGAAAGACAATGAAACAAATGATGAAGCGCATTACGTGTACCATACTAGTACAGCGTCATTCTTAATTTGATATCATTTGGCGCGAAAATAGCATTTCGTTTTCCATGATTAATTTTTATGGAGAACAACATGGCTCGTAAGACAAAATACATTGTCAAGTTAAGTAAAAGTGAAAGAGAAAAGCTGATCAAACTGGTAAAAACCGGCAAGCATGCAGCAGCAAAAAGATACCGTGCTCAAATTTTTTTGTATGCCGACGAAGGAGATGATGGCCCTTGCTTATCAGATCCAAAAATAGCTAAAAAACTGGAACTGTCTGTGATAACGGTGCAAAGAGCACGTCAACGTCTAATTGAA